>OJMH01001307.1_pt1 | contig 25594 bp, 20 predicted proteins | sample 1597111 | NCBI WGS metagenome assembly OJMH01 (sample SAMEA2452115, study PRJEB22498) | human gut metagenome | reverse complement strand
ATTACGGACAAGTTGGCTCCACTTTTTTCACCCCTTCAAAAGTTTGTTAGGACAGGTGTGGATCAACATCTTTTTTCTTGAGTCTACAGCCTTCGGCAAGGCGCATCCCGCAACAATAATACATCCGAAATAGTACCTGGTATTCCATGGAAAGGCGGTGCCATTTTTTCGATCCTCTCGGTAAGTAGGTATCAGCAACGTTGAAAAACGCTCTCAGTTCATCCTGACTCAATACATGCGGAATGGTAATCGCTTCCGATTGCATTAATTGGGGAATATAGCTGTTTATTCCCAATGAATTCATGTAAAGAGAAAGTTGCCGCACAAAAGAAAGCCTCTGATTACGGTAATTTGTTCCTTCCGTTTCTCTTTGGATAGCCCATTTCATGGAAATATCACGGGTTATAATTGGTTCTTTATAGTCGTTATCAATGCAGAATTGGTCGAAAAATTTCAGAATATAAGCCTCAAGTTCATAAATAAAGCCGTCTGCTTTTTTCTGGAGGATCAGCCCTTCGATATAAGGTGCGAAAACACTTTCGTAGTGATGGTGCAATTGATTCATGACAATACCCCTTCTGTGACTTCGATTCCTTCCAGGGTAATTGCGCATTTTCTCATGGAATCTCCATCTGTTGCAAGATAGGTCATCACCGTCGAGTTGTCACTGTGCCCAAGGGATTCGGCTATGATTGCCGGTTTGACACAGCCGCAAAGCATACGTGATGCAAACGTTTTGCGGGTAATATGAAATCCGTGCGGATCTTTAGCCAATGCTTGTTTCAATGCATACGTGCATACTCCGCTGCTTAATTTGCCATACGGCACTCTGTGACTGATAAATATGTAATCTAATGAAGTGGCCGGGCGGCCATGCATTATATAACGGTAAAGACAATTTCCAATCTCTGTCGGCATCGGGAGTTTTATGAATTTGTCCGTTTTGCACTGTTGCACCGAAATGGTTGCGTCACTCCATGATATATCAGCCAGTTTTAGTTTGGTGATATCGCAGGCTCTGATTCCCATACGAAGACCGAGCATGACTATGGCATATTGGCGCAACTGATAACCGGACTGAGCCCGAGTCGCAAAATCATAAATGGTGGCAATATCTTCACCTCCAAGTGTTTTGATAATATTTGTTCTGGGCGCACATTCTCTCGACAAAGCCAACGGCAAATAGGATGGAACAATTTCATAATCAGCCAGATACTCTAAAAATTGCCTTATTTTGGCGGCGTATGCATTCTTGCCTTCCGGTGTCAAATGAGGATCGGAAAGATGAAAATCTTTGATAATTTCAGGAGTAAGCTGCTTCCAATCGGTAATACCGATTGGAGAAAGATATTCCAAAAAACGCAAAACGGAAACTCGATTCATGCTAATCGTCGAAGCTGCAAATCCTTTCCTTTGCTGTTCTTCAATAAAGTTATCGTATTCTCCTCGGCACCATTCAGGCAACTCTTGTGCTCTGTTATTTCTGCCCCGATAGATGACGGAAGGATTAATATCGCCATTATTTCTGTATTGCTCAAATAGTCTTATGCCACGTCTGAATGCCCTCCACTGAACCGTATAGTGCTGAAGGTAAGTTGCCCAGTATAATGCAAGTTCTGAGGAATATTCAAGCTCATTTGCTTCCAGAAAAATAAATAACTCTTTCCAGGTTTTACGGAAAACATCCCGCACTGTTGGTGAATAGCAATGCTTATCCAGACTGCTTTTGTCCAGCCGCATAGCCATAGCAAGAAAATCTTTAGGAGCCATACTGTCTGCCTGTTTATCATCGGGGAGCAAACTCCTTTCGGCCACCGGAAGATCATCAATAAAGAAAAAGCGGTTCATCGCAAGCGGGTCCAATAGCGCTACGACTGAAGCTCTGATTAATTTTTTCTCCGCAAGATACCGTAAGAAGATTCGGACATCTCCATTGGACTTGTTTTTTAACTTCTGCGAACGATGAATATCATCCTGATAATAAGCCAAAATCAACTTATGCGTAATTCCATCAGGCAATACAGCTTTATGCGTCAGTGCATATATCAAAAAACTGAAGACTGAATTACGTATTTCCCGGATATAGCCAATGCTATATTTTCCGGATATTTCCACCAGAAAACTTCCCCATAGTTCTTTGCCTTTTTTATTCAGGTATTGATAATTCAGCGGACTCCTTGTTACGGCAATCTGACGATTCTCCAATACATCATTCAACCTGAACAAAGCTAATCGGTAGCATCTGAATGTCGTACTGCAGAGGTGGCGAATACAATCTTCCAGCCAATCAATTATTAACTCTTGGGAATATTCGATATTCTTCTCTATCATATATTCCTTAAACAAACGAAAGCATCGCTTGTTCATGTATATGATGCTGGAAGCACAATGCCTCTTGGTTAGATGATTAATTACTTGATTTGCCGCCCGGTCATAGTCTTGATACATAAATCACCTCCTGTAAAATTAGGTGATTTACTATACCACACAAAAACATTATCCTCAGGATTTGGCATGAAAAACAGATAAATTAAGCAGGAATCGCCAAATCCTGAGAGTAGCCAGATGATGAGGATAAGGCCGGATTGTTGTCGATGTTTAACCGGGCATCTTTCAGGAATTTCTTGAGTTCTTCTTCAATGTTCAACGCATAAGAGACGGCTTGCGCAACCGGAGATGACGGACGTTCCGACTCTTTGAGAGCTCGGCACTGTTCAAAAAAATCCCGGACGAACTTCTGTGATTGCCGGCGTGCCTCCTTGCGCGCATGAAAGAGAGCGGTATCCGTTCCCTTTTTTTCTGCCCGCTCTTTTGCCACACGCTCAATCCGGTACAGGGCTTGTATCAGTTTCAGCGGAGCCTCTGCTTTCGTATATCCGCTTTCAACAGCTTGCAGAAAACGTCTGCGGACATGAGCCCAGCAACAGGCAACCTCGCAGTCCAGTTTTTCATAGGCCACGTAAGAGTCTCTGATGATTGTTCCGGAGTAATCTCCGAGCAGACTTTCTGCAACATCCCGGGACCGGGACGGCGAAAAGTGATAAGCTGTCATCGGCGGACCGACTCCCGTCAATCGGCACCACAAATACGCTTGCTTACACTTCTTTGCCCCCTTGACCAACTGTTTGATGAACGTCTCATCCACATGGAGAATATCACATTGCATAATCCGGTCAACCATCCGCTCATAAAGGGGCTGCAAAGCGTCTGCCGTACGTTTGTAGAGATCTTCCAGCGTAGACGGAGCCACCGGAAGTCTCTCGTTGCCGAACATCCGCGCCTGACGTTCCAGGGGGATGGCATTCTCCACTTTATCCGCAACAACTTTGGCAATGAAAGAGGCGTCATAACGGGTTCTGCCGCTGACTGAATCAAACACATCCCCCGGGGCGGGAGCCGTAACAACACCGCGCAGCGCGTTCGAGGGATCGGCATATTTGGCGCGTTTGAAATGAATCACATACAACCCGGTTCGATAAGCGATCCGTTCGCTTTCTTCATAACCGATCAGCACCATTCCCAGACGCTCTTCTTCTGGAACATCGATCACGCGTTCTTCCCGCGGCAGGTCACCTGGAATCTCGGAAAGCGCATTCGCTTGACGGACTTTCCGTTCATGTTCGGCTACCGTAGCCGTGGGGACTTCTTTCGGGGATTCAGGTGACATCTCTTCGGGAAAAAGCGAGGGCGTGTCATCCCGGGGAATATAATGTTCCGTTTTAGAACCGAACAACTGCCGTCTGAACCACGCCAGCTCATTGCTGAGTTTTTCAACTTCCTCAGCCAGATCTCGGATGGCGTCTCGCGCCTCTGCCAACGTTGTGACTTCCGGTAATACCATAATGAAAATATACCGGAAACTTCCTCAAATTCAAGCCCATTCAAGATTTTTTCGAGTATCTTTTGTAATAGCGATGCGGTTTGATCCCGGACAGGATCGCCGCAAGTTCCCGACTGGACAATTCAATCCGTCCATCGGCTGATTGCGGGATATGAAAGCCGCCTTGTTCCAGTCGTTTCATCCAGATCACAAAGCCGCCGTCCTCCCATTGCAGTAACTTTACCAGTTTTTTATTACGGCTGAAGAAAGCGAACACATGTCCTGATTCCGGATCCTGTTTGATATACTCTTCCACCGCCCCTGCGAGACCGTCGAACGATTTTCGCATGTTCACCGGAGTCGGACAGTAGTAGATTTTTACCGAACCGCCGAAGCCGAACATGACCGTGCCTTGAGTAGATTCAACACTTCGGACAGGGTACTACCGTCGACCCCTTTTTCTACCGAAATCTCGATGCCGTCAAACCACAACCGAACTCCTGATCCATTCCTCGTATCTGCTGGCAATGGCTTGACTTCTATCTGCTCCAGCTTTTCCAAGTCGCTCGCTCCATTCTGGTGTGCCTTTTGCAACACTCGGATCCAGCGACGGGTACTTTCGTAAGGAAGTACCTTCAATTCGCTATACTCCTGAATCGTGAAACCGCTGTCCCAATACTCTGACAGTTGTGCATCCCAATAATCACGTCCTTCTCGTCCCATGCCGTTCTCCTATCGTTCGGGGTTGCGGAAGAACATAGCACATCGATCACTTCAAATCCAGATGGGGCTGGGCATACACTTCCCTAGCTGTTTGCAGTAGGTAAAGAAGTAACTGACTCAATTGAATCAGAACCTACTGGTAGTCAAGCTCCAATCCGGCATAATCGGTCGCTCCGCTCCCTTTTATTCCGTTTGAAACTTGACTACCAGCAGAACCTGATACGAAAACAGCTTCAGCTGTTCAGAAGAAGAAAAAATTTTTCTTCTGAACACTTGAAAAGCCATTATAGAAGTAGTTTATTAAACAAAACTGGTGGTGCATTTTGGGGTGCCCACAAGTGGTGCATTTTCAGGTGCCCGGTGACAAATGCACACAGAGAGCCGCTCCATATAACTCAGGCATGACAAAAGCGTCCCCCTTCCGCAGAATCTCTGCATCCACCGTAAAAATCATGCCTTATTGAGCAGACACCAAATAGATATTATTTTTCTATTTGTTTCAGTACATACTGCACTGCCGGAGTGCCTTTCAGTGAAACATCTTCTGTATTTTGCAGAAACTCCAGCGCTTCGAATAATTTGATACAGGAACTGCGGTAATCCAGCCCGCCGATTTCACAAATCAGACGTACTGCCCGGTCTATAAGTTTTTTATTGGTGCAGTCTACCCAGCTCATCCAATTGCCGGTAACACGTCCAAGTACCGCCATGATACCAGTGGAGGCCGTATTCAAAACCAGCTTGATTGCCATGTGCTCCATAATGTGAAGCGCAGTTACCGACAGCTGGCACGGGACGACAAAGTCGCCTTTTTCGCCGCCCACTGTCAGATGTCTGCGGCTGGCAAAGGGGGCATTAATGCTGTCAAGAACACTGTAAATCGCCGGGTTACTGGGATTCTTTCCAACGGTGATCAGTATTGCCGCGTCATTTCCGGTGACGGTACGGTCGGATATGGATTCATTGCCCACTTCGATTTTCAGAAGTTCGGCGGCACTGATTTTAGGCGGATTTGCCGGAATGTGCGCCGGGGCGTCCATGGCCACATAATCCGCCGGGGTCCACTCCAGACAGCGCAGGGGGCGGTGCATGCCGTTCTGCCAGACCTCCGGCGTGGTCATCAGCGGATTTTTGACGAATGCCCACGGACGGGGTGATACGATATCGTCATTCTTGCGGAATGGCGGCAGCATGAAGGTGGGGGAGCGTTCCGTCGTGTCGGTAAAGATGTCCAGCAGATAATCGTTGGCAAAGTAGGTTACAAGACCTTTTTTGCGGTAAATATCCGCCTCGAAGTCGATGAATGAAGCAATGGCTTTTCTGGCTTCCGGTGCTTCAAGTGCGTTGAGCAGCTGTTCAAAGTCGGCGGCGTAATCACTCATGGGATTGCCCAGAAGAGTATTCATAATGCTTTCAAGTCCGCCCCCGGCCACCAGCTGTTCGGAGGTGGTTGCCTGCATACGGGTGGAGCCGGCCAGTGCCATCGGACCGCAGGAGAGGTCAAGCACGCATACCCGGCTGTCGCAAATGGCTTTCCGTGAGCGTTCAAGGTGTTCCGCCAGCAAATCCGCCGGGTTGTTGAACATGAGAAATACTGCGGCTCCCCGGTCAAGGGATTCAAAGACCGTACCCAGTACGGAAGAGGTCTCTCCGCCCTCGGTAATGGCCACCAGCATGTCTTTGTCGGTAATGCCCATTTCCTGAACCTGACGGCGGCCGAATGACTGGTAATCCTCGAAAAATTCCACCGAGCGCACCAGTGCGAAATCTCCGCCGGTCATAATGCTGAATACCTGATCGGCATACTTTGCTGCCGCCGGATTTTTGGCACAGCAGTCGCGCCACATGCATTCAAGGAGAATACTCAGCCGTCCGGTGGCTCCGCAGCCGGAAAAGACTATTTTGCCGCCGCTGCGGATAACGCCCACACCGGTATCCACCAGTTTTTTGAACTCATCCGAGGCGAAAATCCGTTTTGCCATAGCAAGCACATTGCGGTCCACGCTTTGCAGATTGGCCACGCCGTCCACGGTGGATTTTGCAAACTCCTTATCCAGATTCTTTGTCAGCGGATTTGATTGCTCGGAGGGCAGAAATCCCAGATGAAACTGTTTCTCGTTTTCAATAAAATCCAATGCTTTTTTTAATGCTGTTTCACTCATTCTTCATAGTCCTTTTATTAAAGTTCCTGTATGAGACGAATTTCCCATGCAGGGATTGTTCCTTTGATTCGCAGAACACCGTTTTCATCAGCGGTCCACATGTGTACTGCCGGACGGGAGATGTTTCTCAAATACTCTTCTTCGGAACGGGTTGGCTCAAGAGGCGACCCCATTTCATAAAAAGCGATTGCCGCATCTCCATATTCCCGGCTCAAAGTCTCCACCTGAAAACGGGCATAAGGAGCAAAGCCGGAAATCTCAATATCCACATTTTTTGCACTGCCGGTATTTACCACATCTATCGCCTCTTTGGGGTCACGGCAAACCGGAGCCGCCAGCGGAACCTCGGCTTCCGGATAATTCCAGATGATACCGGAGAGTTTGCCGTCTTTTCGGCGGGTAAAAAATACCTCTTCAGACCGTCCGATAAGCTCTCCGCCCAATGCATTGAGGAAGCGGTAGGCGTGCCATGTCGGTTTCGGTATGCCGTTGGTGGTGACCAGACCGAATCCGCCGTGGAAAATACCGAATCCGGCTCCCTTTTCCTCGAAAATATCCGAAAAAACCCAGTACGCCAGCGAATCCACATTGCCGAGGGAGTTCAGAATACTGCGGACAATGTAACATGCCCCGGTAATATGGTCGTGTGAGTAGTCGCCGTAAGCACTGGAACTGCACCACTCGGTAAGGTGAATTTCCAAATCCGGGAATGCACTTTTGTCGATGAATTTACGCAGATATGCCAAATCTTCCGCAGTGGCGTTTACCGGACGGCTGCGCCCTTTGGGTATACCCTCGGCATCAATGGCAGAGGTGCAGGGATACGGGTGGGTGGAGAGAAAATCCACCGGGACATGGTTCTTTTCGCAGTAATCCAGAAACTCCTGCGCCCATACCGGTTTCCAAGTCAGTTTGGAAAGGTCATCGTTCACGCCGGGATAGTGAATCTGTTCTTCCGGCAGACAGCGTTCTCCGTCAAAACGGTTGTCCCAGATAAAATTGCTGGTGGCAGGTCCGCCGATTTTTATTTGCGGGTCTATTGCCTTGATGGTCTCCGCCGATACCCGGTAAAGTTCAAAATATTCCGAGCGGGTTCCGGTAGAGAAGAAACGCAAATTAGGTTCATTCCACACCTCAAAGTACCATTCTCGTATCTCCTCAAGCCCGTAACGCTCAATCAGATGCAGAACCAGCTTGCGTACCAGCAATGCCCATTCGTTCAGATCGTCCGGCATAACGGTGTGCGCCCGCCACCAGAACCATGTATCAGGCTGGCTGGTCATACAGCCGGGCGTAAACGAAAGCTCGACAAAAGGGCGGATATTCATTTTCAGCATGCGGTCGAACAGGGAATCCACATACATCCAGTTGAATTCAAGTTTGCCGTCCTTTTTCCGTCGGCAGGTAAACATATCATCGTGAAAAAGTCCGTGAAAGCGGAGTCTTTTGAATCCGCATTTTTCCACCGCCTCTTTCAACTGCTCCTGCCAGTCCGCCCGCAATCCCTCGTTTGCCCGTCCGGCAGCGAGGCACTCTTTCCAGAAGTGGGAAAACGGCTTTCCCTCTGCTGATTTTTCCATTCTGAGAAACAAATCTCTCTTTTCCATAGTTTTTTGACCTTCCTGTAAATTATTTATGCGCCGTGAACGCTGGTTTGCAAATTCATGGTTATGGGCAGTACCGAGTCAAGCCACCTGACCGCCGGCTCATGCAGAAACATGGAGGGACGTACCGGGCCGAAAAGACAGGAGACCATCGTCATCTGGTCAAGCTGTACCGTGGGGGCTCCCTCAACCTCTCCGCCGATGACAAGAGAGCCGTCACATACAGAAACAGAGGCTCTCTGCTCGTCAAACATGCCTTCAGTCATTACCAGATTGACCGCCTTTCCCTCTAATTCCGGCAAAGCAGGTACGGTAATAAGTTCAAGGCATTTTTTCAAATCGGCAATAGCCAGACCGTAATTTATATCCACTCTCCAACGCTCCGCCAGCGGGAAAAACAGCCGGAAAAACTCATTGTCTATCTGGGGCATACGCACCTGAAACGCCGGATATTTCTCCGCAAAGGCAATGAGTATATCCGACAAAGCGTCAATATTTCCGCCGTATTCCGCCAGCACCGGGTGTTCTGACGGACGGTAGACTGCCGCCGCCTCAAACTTCCCGTTGCGTCCGGCAAAGACAGCAAGAAATTTGTGGTCGATACATTTGAATGCGTAATCATTCAGCGGTACATCGTGGCGGAAAGTCTGCTCTGCAGTAAGGCGTTTGACCTCCTGCCACGGCACCCGGGCAGGGTCGTCAAAAAATGTCACTTCACAGCCGCTGTCATGGCAAAACAGAGAAATATTGTCTTTTTCAATATCCAGCTCCAGCATATTTCCGGCACGCTGAAAGCCGAATCTGCCGTAACGGTAACGCTTGCCCGCCAGCCAGACCAGCGGTGCGCCGCTCTGACGTATGCCGTTCATGGCTTTAGTAACCATACGGCTCATAAGAGCACGTCCCCGAAATTCCGGCGCAGTGGAAACTCCGCCCACTGACCAGACATCGGTCCGTCTGCCGTTCACCAGAAACGGTATGGGGTACGACCAGAGACCGGAGGCGATTTTACCGTCTATTTCGGTAAAATGATAATAACGGTACTTGTGACGCTGCCATGCCAGGTTTTCCGCATTTTCTTCCGGCATGGGCGGCGGAGTGCCGCCAAATGAAGTTGCCACAAATTCATTTATCCGGCAGTACTCCTGCCACGGTAAATCTGCTCCTGATTTGATATTCAATTCTTCCATATTCTATCTCCGTCAGTATTTCAAAAGCAACATGGAGTGACAGACAAATGACGGGACTTTGAATACTGCGGCACCGTCTTTTCGTTCAAAGGGAATGCTTTTTCCCGTCTCTGCCTCCGTTATTTCTCTGACCGTTTCCGGCAAACGGACTTCACATTCTGCCGCCGGACATGGTGTTAAATCCTCGATAATCTGAAGATTGCTTCTGCCGGAGGCATTTCCACCGGACAGCAGAAGGTCTCCGCCCCTCAAAACCGGAACCCCGAAAAGCAGATGCAGTACGTAACGCTTTTCGCTCTCCTGCTTCATCAATGTCACTCTGGCAGTAGAGGGCAAATCGGTACGCACCTGACACTTTGTCCCCATGAATGCCAACATTGCATTTTCAATGAAAGTACGGTGTGCGGCACAGCCGTAACCATAGTAGAGAGAGAACACGGGGTGGGCAAAATAAAGCACCTTGTCCGTCATACTTCCAAGGTCGAATCCGGACTCTTCCGTCCGGTACGGCGTATGCTGGTGACTGCTGTAGTGCAGATAACTCCGGTTGAAATACGGGTCAAAGATTTTGCCGAGAGATTTACCCTCCCGCACCTTTATCCGCCGCCCCCGGAGGTAGCTTACCATGGGTGTCTCCACCCATAAGGGCTGAAACTCCGGAGCGGGAGCCATATAATCCGGTGAATAGGGGCTTTCTCCGCAATCTTCCGCTCCGGTATTCACGGTCATTTTGCCGTCTCTGAAACCGCCAGTGCCGGAGAGAATGAGTTTCCCGGCATAAGTTTTAAGTTTTTCTTCAACTTCCAAAGTAAACTCAACGTCATCTGGGAAAATCAGAAAATCATAGCGTGTCCAGTCGTTCTCCATATCCACAATATCAAATGGGATATGAGCCTCCAACAAAACTCTGCCCGCCCCGAATTCGGCGGAGTTTGTCCGGGCATTCAGCAAATGTCTCACTGCTCTGGGGCTGACTATGGCCGTATTGGCGGCACTTGAAGCATTGATACAGAAAGGCTCTTTGTCCCGGATTTCCCTGTATACGGCTCCTACCATGTTATAAGTGCTTTTATCCAGCCTGCCGGAGGGGTGAAGCTGGTCTCCGATACTGCACCGGGTATTGTTTGCAAGCATTGCCGCACACTCGTAACGCAGAGCGTCGGGGTGTTTGAACCCGCCGAACTCACCCCAGGTGGTGTGAAATTTTCCGGTCATGCCCATTACGTCCATTTCCAAAGTACGGGTGTATGCCGCCGACATGGGGAAGTGGTCGTATCCCCAGCCGCCGGTGGGCAATGATTCCAGCTCCAAATGGCTGAAATACGGCAGTATTTCCCGGTCTCCGGGGGTGATGTTGCCGCTGTTGTGAAAAACCTTCATACTGTTGTCGAAACGTCTTGCCGCCGCAGTGGTTTTTTCAAGATAATTCATCTCCACCTTGCGGCCGAATGTCGTTCTGTCCTCCTCTTTTTCCGGGTCAAATCCCTGTTCAAGCATATCGTGAATGCACTTTTCACAACAGCAGGGTCCCTGTGATACAATATCAAGAAAAATACCGTCGCAGCCGGGAAAGAGTTTTGCCACCTCTTCTATCTGGGCGCAGAGAAAATCCAGATAACCGCTGTTGAAGCAGAGTTTTTTGAATCCGGCGGTAAAGGGAGTTCCCCAGCGGTATTTGCCGTCCGGGTTGCGCCCCAGCCACTCCGGGTGGCGGTATCTTGCGTAATCGTTCAATCCTGCGCTCAGGTAAATGGGAACATTTATGCCCACCTCCTTGCAGGCGTCAAACTGGGCCCGCAAAAGGTCAAAGGTCAAATGCGGGTGGCGTTCTCCCACTTCGGTATTGTAGTAGGCGTAACCATGATGGCAGGTGGCAAAACAGGTAATCGAGTCCACCGCACTGTCCAGCAGAGTTTTCTGCCATTGCGCTTTGTTGAAGTCAACTCCCACCTCAGGTATCTCCGGCGAGGTATGGAAATCCAGATGTATCTGTCGGAATTTAAGAGACATTTTGCCTGTTCTCCTGTTATTGGCACAAGTTAAAATTCAGGGTAATTTTGCAGTATGAAGTCGACCAGCATCTGCGGATCGTCCAAGCCGTGGGGATGGTGGCCGAAGAGGTCCCGGCGGATTATTTCAATCCTGCCGCCGGCCTTGCGGAGTCTTTCGGCAAAGATATCAATATTGCTCTCCGGAGGTACGGTCAGATCCTGTCCGCTCCGGATACACAGAATCGGTATTCCGGCTTTGGCAATAGGAAGAAAATTGTTGTTTGGCGAAAGCGGGTGGAGAGAAAGTTTTTCCACATCCGTCCGGTATGCGTCAGCCACCCTGCGGCTCTCTTTCCGGTAATAATCGAGCCATTGCGTTTTGGCATTGTATTTATCCCTGTTGTGCATAAATCCCAAATCGCATACCGGGGCATCAGCATATATTACCGCTACGGTCTCCGGGTGTTCCGCCGCCCAGCGGAATGCGAAAAGTCCGCCGTAACTCATACCGGTAAGTGCCGCTTTGCGGTGAAATCCCATTTTTTGAAGCATGGCATAAAAGGTTTCAAGTTTTTTTATCCCATCCGGATTGGCCGCAGTGTCAAAGATGTCAAAATATACATGGTGAAATCCCCGTTCCAGCAGTTTCAGAGCCGGAGTCCGGGGGACAAAGGAGTCAGCCCACTGCATACACCAGCTCCACGGAAGTCCGGGAGCTGGATTGCGGGGTTCCACAATAAATCCCTTGCGGCCGTCAAGTACGAAATCGTGACGTTTGAAGCCGTACCAGTTGCTTACGGTACCTTGTGGATAAGGGATTGCTGGACGGGGGCTTAATGCCGCTGACTTGGATTCCGGCCGGTTTGTTGCCGCCAGACGGGTATATCCGTCGGAGGAGTCTATTTTGTCAGTACAGAATGCGATGCCTGACAGATTAAACAACAGCGGACATACTGCCGAACTGATTAAAAATTTCCGTTTCTGATATAAAATATCTTTTTCTGTACTGATTTTCATATTCCGGCTCCGTTACCTCCGGGGCCGCCGGAGGTTATTTTTTCGGAACGGATTTTTTCCGCCCCGTTTTGCCTTTGCTGCGTGTATCGGTAGAGTCATCGTATTCGAGAGCTTTCATCTGCTCCAGAGTACGCAGTCTCGACTGTTCTATGTGGTCGCGTATCAGCCCTTCTGCCGACCGTTCCCACCGGTGTTCTATTGCCCAGAGTATCAGATGGTGCTGTGCCCAGAAGTCACTGAGATTTTCATGTGAGAAATTTCTCAGCCCCGGCACGGTAAAAGAACGCAGCTGGGAATCCAGGCTGTGGGCATAACTGGAAAGTTTCGCCAGTCCTGAAATATCAAGAAGCGTCCGGTGAAAGTCAATATCTCCGATATAACTGCCGCTTTCGTTCAGAGATTCCCTGGACAAAGCCTGCTCCATGGTGGAGACCACTTTCCGCAGCGGCGTCAGATCTCTTTCCTTGTTGCGCACCAGACTCAATACTGCACGGCTTTCAATAGCCTCACGCATGTAGAATATCTCGGAAACCTCATCCGCATCGAGAATCCGGACGAAACAGCCACGGTATGGGAAGTTGGTAAGCCAGCCCTCTTTTTCCAGCTGGCGGAACGCCTCTCTTACCGGAGTGGCGCTGCAACTGCATGCTTCGCACACAATTTCCTCTCTCACCGGAGTACCCGGCAGAAATTTTCGCTGTTTTATGCCGGACAGGATATATTCACGCACGATTTGAGAAGTGGTTTTCTTGCAGTCTGACACCATATTACATACTCTCCTTGTTGGTTTTTCCGAAAAAGTTATTTGCATACTATACTTCGGGAACTCCGGAGAAACAATCTGTTTTTCGTACAAAATCCATATTTGCGCCGGTTTCTTTACATGGTTTTTCAAGTTCCACGGCACAGCAGGTGCGGGGAGCAAGCGTGCCGCTTCTGCCCTCCCAGCTCCATTCAGCCGGTTCACTGTCCCAGTTTATCATAACCAATGCTTTCCGTCCCCCGGGGGACTGCCAGCAGGAGTGCAGTATCACCGGAGATTCAGTCTCCACATAAGCAACCTCACTGCGTTTGGAGTAGGTCCCCCGTTTGAAAAGGCGGACTTTTTTGCAACGTGTTTTAAGCTCACCCGGCGGAAGCATGGTGCCGGAAAAGAGCAAATCCCGGTTGTCATAATAAAATCTGGCACAGGTCACAGCGAAATCGTAAAATCCGGAAGTTGCAGGATTGTCGGCTTGACCCTTGCGCAGATTGCACACAGTAGGCTGCATACCCCAGATAATGCCGCGGGTAAATTCCAGCGGGAACTGGTCAGGGAAAATCCGGGTCCACTCCTGTTCGTCCTCAGCCTTGTACCTCTCCTCGTCCGGCCAGAGAGGATCCCATGCCGGAATATTGTCCGGTATGGCAAAGTTGCCGAAAAGTGCGGTACTGCCGTGATAAACAGCGGTAAATACCGGCACATATTCGCCTTTCATGCGCTGGGCAAGGTTCCAGTAGCCGATACGCTCGTGGCTGGGATAGAGCAGTATCATGGATTCCACCAAATCCAGATATTTTTCGGCTCCCTCCTCGGTGGAAAATGCTACTCCGGGGTGGCGTTCACGCAGGGATTTTATCATTTTCCGATAGCCTTCGGCCTGATAGAAGCCGCCGCCGGGAGCGTGTTTATGTCTCGGATTGCAGCATGGGATCACCGTGGAAGCGCAGCCGATAAGGTCGAGATAAACACTTTTCAATCCTGCTCCTGTCAGGTGGTCAACCAGTTTGTAAATGCGCTTGAAGAAAGGTTCTCCCTCGCCGCAGATGTAAGCCAGACGGTGGCCGTTGTAACGGTTGAAAGGCACGCTGAATACGTTGCCGTCTGCGGTCATTACGGCGGAGTCGTCACCGCCGTCGGCCCACTCTCGGTGCTGAATATCCCATATCACGCCATTGATGTAGACCTGCAAAAATATATTCTGGGAATTCATGCGCTCAACGGCTTTGCGGAACTCCTCCTCTCCGGCACGAGGCGGCCAGAAGTCGGGGTAATCCGTGTCGTAAGGATTGCTGTGCCAGAAATACCAGTCCAGAGCCGCCGGTACGCCGGAGCGTTTGACGAACTCTTCCACCGGAGCCATTACATCGTCGGCTTCTCCCCGATTCCAGAACCAGATACCGGTATCTTTGAGTGGATTGTCCTTTATCCGGTTGCGGTACCACTGCTGACGGTGCGCCCAGCGGCGGTAGATGAGTGCCGCATTGAACCAGCTGCCCTCAAAAGGCTCCAGTGCCACGGCGAATGGTACGCTCCAGCGTTTCGCCGCAAGACGGGTCCGGGCTACCGGAATGATTATATCCAGATCCGCAGTACGGGGATTATCTCTGGTAGTCAGGTCGAAACTTTTATTCCAGTGTCTGTTGTCCAGACAGCCGGCATAGAGATTGCCTGCCTGAGAGAAAAATCCGAAAAACTGGAACGGGTGAAATGAAAACCGTTCCGGCGACGGCACCGTAAGCTCCCACTCCTGCAAGGGTCCGCTGAGATAGCCGATGTCGTGAGGAAGCAGAATACGGTTGTCCGGATGTTCCATGGTCACCGAGGGAAATACCACCTCATGTATCTGCCGTTCCGGACAGGCACCCGAATAGGAAAGTTTACCATGAAGAGCCTTGCCGTGAGCTTTCCAATGGCATATTACCTTGAAGCAATCACCCTGCGTCTCATGCCCCTCCCATATCTGGCGGAAGCCATCGGAAGTCTCTTCACTGCGGAATTTTTTCATTTCGCCAGGCAGAAGCTGAACAAATTCACCGCCTGATCTGTATTTCAGTTTCCAGCCTATTTTCTGTCCGCCGAAACTGAACGAACCTTTTGAATCAAAAGTCATTTTCATAAACGGAAAATCCTTTTATTTTTTGCGCTCGATAATCTCTTCGCCCAGACTGCCCAGAGTAAGTCCCTGCCATTTTTCACGCGGCTGAACCGGACAGAACCAGAGAATTATGAATGCCCCGATAGTGGAAAACGGCATGTAGAATGCAAAACTGCACTCCATGGGTTTTGTGTCCACATACCAGTTGCTGAAGCCCCACCACGCCAGCAGCATGAAGCTGAGTCCGAGGAAAGCCACGCCGACAAGCCCGGCAGTCTTGGCGGCAATACGGCTGCGGGTCTCTTTCCGGCAGTAGGGGATACAGCAGAGTACTCCGATTACCAGCGGAATAAGCACATACCAGAACGGAAGTTTGCCGCCCCATCCGAAACCGGCTGACGGGTCTTTTTCCCACATCTGCACTGCCGAGCGGGAGAGTATGTACCAGATGTTTTTGCCAAGCGTCTCACCGAAAGCGAATGCGGTATATCCCCAGATAAGAGCTGAATTGGCACGGTTGGAGAGTACGGCAAAGAGGAATGCCGGAAGTGTGGCGGCACCCAGCATGTAGAAAATCGTACCTACTTCGGTGACGCTCTGCTTGAGCCACTGACCGGAAAAGTCGATGAGCAAACCGAGACTTATGGCAAAAATGCCGATGCTGAATGTCGCCCAGCGGGAGACGGACAGCTCTTTTTCCGGAGACATGCTTTTGTTGATGAATTTGGAGTGCACCTCTTTGAGCCACACGGTAGCCATGGAGTTTATGCCGGAGTTAAGGGTACTCATAATGGCTGAGAGCATGGCAGCCATGAAGAGAGCGGAGAAGACCAGCGGCAATTTGCTTGAGACAAAGTGGGTCAGTGCAATGTCTCCGCCCCGGGCAGTAACCACCGGATCGGGATTCTGACTGTAATAGGAGTAAACCGCAAAGCCGATAAAGTAGAGAACCACGCTGGCAAAGATACCGAATACGGTGGAGAGTATCTGGGATTTGAAGCCGGATTTCCAGTCTTTGGTGGAGAGAATCTGCTGAATGGTGGCCTGATTGCTGCAAGCACTGCCTATCGGCCAAATTACCGCCTGCCAGAGCAGGACGAAAAAGAGCAAACGGGTATACGGAGTGAATTTGTAGAACTCCGGGTCACAATACTGAGGTGCGCCGTGGCCGTTTTCCCATGCGTATGATATGGCGCCCCATGCGCCGCCGTTCACATTCTGACAGAGGACATAGATAAGCACAAAGAGACCGCCGAACATGAAGAAGAACTGTATTACGTCCGTCCACACCACCGCTTTGATACCGCCGATAACAGTATAGATAAGACCGATACCGCCGATCATGACAATAGTAAACCAGCATGGCCAGCCGTAAGCACCCTCAAAGATTTTGCTTGAGGTATAAAGCACCATGCCGATATACATGGTCTGGCAGTAAAAGGCACTGACGGCCACCACTGCACGCACCGCCTTGTCGTACCGGTATTCCAGATATTCGTAAGGGGTGAAACTGCCCAGTTTGAAATAGAAGCGGACAAAGAGGAGATAATAGGGAATAGCCAGCGGCAATGTAAGAAAGATTGCCATTGACCACATGGTCCACCCCCGGGAGAAAATCTCACTGGGTATCTGGATAATGGAAATCGAACTGAACATAGCCATCATCATGGACATGCCGACTGCCACATATGGCATACTGCGTCCGCCGAGAAGATAGCCTTCCACGTTTTTGTTTTTTCCTTTCATGGAGATACCCACTGCGAGAATGAATATCATGTAGGCCGCCATGATAAGGTAACTGATCCAATGTTCCGGCATAAAAATTCCTTTTTGTTTATATTTTTTGTTATTGAACTTTTGTTATTTTAATCTCTTTCAGGAGAGCCTGACCGCCGACTGCGCCGGAGAGGTCTCCGAAAGATATTACCTGTCTTGCGCCGAAGCCGACCGGGATATTGCCCTGCTGAATGAGTTTTTTGTCCATCCACAAAGCGAAATCTCCGTTTTCCGGATTCAGTGCCGCCCGGAAAGTGTGAAATTCACCGGGTTTCAAATTCAGCTTCACACTGCCGAGTTTGGTTTTTATCCCGGCGGGGGAGATTTGCACAAAGTTTTCACGGGGAGCTGTGCCGTCTTTCGCTGCCGGACGCATAAGAAGATTGAATACCGCCTGATTGTCAGGATACCCGGCACGGTGAACGGCGCAACTCCATTCGGCAAGGAATATACCGGACATCTTCAAGCCCGGATGACCGCCGAGGAAGATTCCCTGATAACTCCGCCCCTGTTCCGGTGAGTCGTGTATCAGAAGCAGTGCGCCGTCTTTGGCAGTCATGGTATCTTTGCCGTAACTGTTTGCGTCAATGCCGGAGAGATTATTCATATTCCGGGTATTGAGGGTAAAACTCCACTCCGGCGAGGCGTCAGCCATGGGCAGTACAGTACGGGGCGGTTCTTCCGGGTAGATAATATCCAGATGAAAATTTGTCAAGCCGATACCGCTTTTGTCAATTTGAATATTTTTCCACCGGGAAACTCCTTTGCCCTTGCCGGAAATTGAGCCGATAACAAAACTGTGGTCATGCATACCCCGTACCACCTGTACATATTCGTTCAGGCGTGCTTCCGGAGCGGAGGCTTTCATTACCAGCGGCACCCGTATGCGCTCCCGGCCGTCGGCATAAAAGACCAGATGTTTCTTCTCCATGACCACACGATACCAGTGAAAATCGTCGTCGGTCTCAAAAGGTATGGACTTTTCAGCATAAAGAAAATTTATCTTTTTCGGAGTAAAGCTGATAATCTCCGCAAATCTTTTGTCTGCAATACGGAATACTGCGGCAAGGGGATTGTCGGTATGGTCCAGTTTCATCTCAAAAGTGGCTCTGAAAGGCTGGTTGCCTGCATCTGCCAGCGGGTACATGAGAGAGGCGGCACAGCCGGGAGCGGAAACGCTGTCGGTAAGCACATATGCCTCATCCTCTATTTTCTCGGCGGAGCGGAGATCGTCCACCCGCATGAATCTGCGCCACGGCGGCTGATTTTTCCCGGCAAGTATATGTGTTCCGGCAAGAACTGCGGCATGTTTTACCGCTTTCTGCGAGTTTTCCGGAGTGTAGGATATGACAAAGACATTTTTGCCGGTTTTCAGCAAATTCAGCGGAATTGAAGCAGTTTTGTCACGGCTTCCGCTAAGGGGGACAGCAGTACCGTTGACGGTCATTTTGAGATTGACTGCTTCCGTGGCAGAAAGCGAAACCGAGACTTCCGGTTTCAGTTCGGCCTTGAAGTCGTCGATAAGGTTGAACTCGAGACGGCACTCCTGTCCGGGAGGCAGCTGGAAAGGCATATCCGACATGAGAATAGGACGGCGGGCAAAACTTTCCCCGTTTATAAGATAACGGTTTATCAGGTAATCCGTCGAGGCACTGTTCGGGTAATATATTTTACTCTTGCCTTTCAAGTCGCTGATGTTTTGCGTCATCTGATTTTTCACCATGTCCGGATTGAACCAGTTGAAGAAGTATATGCCGTCGGCTCCGCAGGTCAGAGCGTCGGAAATCATGGCGAAGCGGATAGCTTGCTGCTGTTGCGGAGCAACCCGTCTGACGGCCATATTGTCCACTCCTGCGTAACATTTTACACCGTATTTGCGGACACGTCTGAAGGTATTTTCCATAAAGTCGTAGTTCATCCAGTTGTCCGCTACCAGAATATCGGCATACTTTTTGGCAAACCACGCCTCCGCATCAATACCTATTGCCTTGCAGTAGTCGAGGGCATTGGGGATACGCAAAGCTATCAGAATCGGACGTCCACGCTTTTTCCCCGTTTCTTCGGCAATGGCACGGAGATTTGCCATGAATCTGTCCATAATTTTTATCTCTTTGGCGGAGATGTTTTTTCCCCATGCCACAGATTTGAAAAGACTGGGATCACGGGTGAAGTCAAGCTCTATACCGTCGGCATCGTAATTTTCGCAAAATTCCCGGAAACACTCCGTTATACGCTTGCGGACTTCCGGTTCGCCATAGTCCACTGCGCTCCACGGAGCGGCAGGAGGACGGACAGTTATGGAGCCTGCCATGTATTCCGGGTGCTTGCGTTTAAAATCCGGAAAGACCACCGGAAGCTGACCGTTGGAGGTGATAACATCATGGATGTCATTCATACGCAGAGATATAAAAAATTCCAGTTTGTTTTTCCGGGCATAGGCCTGGGCTATTTCCAGCGGGTCGGTTCCGAGCTCATGCAGTTTTCTCACCGAGTCCACTCGGTTTTCTTTCGGTGGCTTAACAATGTCTCCGGCTTTGGTACGGTTGGTCTGGTTGCAAAACGCACTGCACAATGGGCAGTAGACGTATGTAGTGATACCTTTGGAAGCCACGTTCACACCCCAGTTTATTCTGGCATGAGCCCGTTCAATGGTCACGGGTGTATTGTCCCAGTGCCACAGGTCGCCGCCGTCATTGTTCCAGAAATACCGGGGACGGTTCAGGAGTTCAGCTCTTTGGGTTTCCCACTCATCGGCGTGAAGCATGCCGGAAAACAAGGCACAGACCGCTAAAAAAGGTACCATTCTGTCAAAGAGGTGTCTCATAGTGAAATCCTTTTTTTACTTTTCCGGTATGTATTTACCGATTCTGAAATATCGTATAACGGCTTGTCCGGCAACGGCTCCGGAGCAGTCGCCAAAGGCAATTACCTGTCTTCCGGGTGTTTTGACCGGACGGACTTTGCCCTGTTGCAATACCTTGCCGTCCATCCATAACGAGCAGTCGCCGTTCTCCGGGTTCAGTGCCATGCGGAAACGGTGAAACTCTCCGGCAGGGAACGCCATTGTCACGACCCCCAGTTTAGTGGTTATCCGGGAGGGAGCCAGCAGAAAATTGGTCTGGTATCCGGCTTTTCCGGAAGAATCGGCCGGTGCCATATTGACATTGAAAACTGCGGTATTCTTGTCTGCCGCCGCTTTCTGTACCGCCGCTTCCCACTCGGCAATGAGTATGCCGCGGCCGCAGAGCCTGGGATGTCCGCCGATAAAAATACCCTGATACTTTACCGCCGGGTCAGTATCGTCATGTATCATGTGAATACCCTGAGCGTCAGCAGTGAGCAGGTCTTTGCGGTAGCTGTTGGCATCAATGCCGGACATGGGAATTTTGCCGTCCACGGGGAGACATTCAAAGGCCCACTGCACCGGAATCTCCCCCAGTCCGACCACAGTTTCCGGCGGTTTGGAGGCAATGCCGATTTTGAAATATTTGAGAGCCGCCTGTCCGGCAATGCCGCCGGAGCAGTCGCCGATTGCCAGCATGGGCTTCTGAGCCTTTTTTGCTTTTGGCAAAGTTCCCTGCTGAATGATATTGCCGTCCATGACGAGGACAAACTCTCCGCTTTCCGGGTCAATAGCGGCACGGAATTTGTGAAACTCATTATCCGGCATAGGCTGTTTGAACAGTCCGGCAGGAGTGCTCACCCCCTGCGGAGACAGCTTTACGGCAAATGGATACCAGACCTGACCATCGTTATTTCCGGCAGAGAGAACCGCCTGAAAAACCGGCATGGCGGGATTGTCGGCAGGTTTCAGAACGGCGGCGGTCCACTCCGCCACCACGATTCCGCTGGCAGTCAAACCCGGATAGCGGGTGAAAAATATCCCCTGATAAGCAGTCTCTTTGTCCGGGTCGTCATGCATCATATGGATGGTATCGCCCTTGACTTTCAGGAGATAACTGCGGTAGCTGTTGGCGTCGATTTTGGGCATACGCAGTTTTTTTCCATCCGGACGGCACTCAAAGACCCAGCGGTCAAAGGAACTTCCAATGTTTTGCAGCGAACTGTCACTGCCGTAAAGTACAGTCAGCACAGAGCACGCTGCAACTCCTGCCATAATGGTTTTTCTGAAATCCATTTTTCACACCTTGGCAACTTCAAATAGTGAGTGTTTCTTTATCTGCATCGGCATCTCCGGCTTTTTTGTAAAACTTGAACTCACCGGTAGTATAATCCTTGGAATTGCAGGACATGATATCACGAAACTCTTTTCCTGAGTATCCTCCGACATGACCGTCTGCAAAATTCATTTGGATCTTTCCGGAATGACGCTGAACCATAGAACCGGTACCTTCGCCGTTTTTTGTAATTCCGTAATGCTGCACGTTCGTCAAATCTTTCAACGTGCAGATTTGACTGTCGGCAACCAGAAAAGTCTGCGAAGTATTGGAAATCCGTTTCGTATCTATACCTCGAATATTGTTGCTCGAAAGCATAATAAAGCTCGTTTGGAAATAGCCGTAGGCAGTGCTGGCTCCGTATACCAAATCCATTGCGCTAGCACCTCTGCTCGTACCGACAAGCGTGCCTGAATTGGAAATTCCGCCGGACGGACAGGCAAGTGTTTTGTTGTTATGTTTTACATACCCCTGTGCACAAAGAACATCTGCCCAACTTGCCGCTGCATACCTTTCATTAGTACCTTGGGCGACCATGTAGCCTGCGGTCCCTTGCAATCCGGACAGATAAGTGACAATAAATCCATTGTTGTCGTTGCTGTAAAAAGTCATCATTGACGCAACACTTTTCAAATTGCTGGTACAGTTTATGCCCCGTGCTCTCTCCCGTGCTGCATTCAATGCAGGGAGCAACATTCCGGCGAGGATGGCGATAATGGCCATCACTACGAGCAGTTCTATTAAAGTGAAATGCTTGACAGTACGGAGGTTAGATATCCGCCCAAAAAAATCCTGTTTCAGCTTCATGTTTCTCCTTTTTCTTATTTATTCCATTGGGTTTAATACCTCGCCTCTTGGGGCGACTTTTTGTTCTTTGCTTTTTCCATTTTTGCGTCCGGCTCGTTTACGAGCCGTGTAAGAGCGGGCGTAATACCCCGATGCTTTGCGTCGGGGATAGCCTGCTCTGAAGCAAAAATTTTATTGAAATACTTTGGCAAAAACTGCAATTTTTCCTGTATATTTATGCAATACTGCCCGAAAGACACTACGTCCGCTCCCAGATTGACAAACTGGTACCCCAAGTCATGCAGCTCATTCACATTCTGTATACTGCCCACGGTTCCGGCAAATTTGCCGTGTTTCAGAGCGCATTCAGCCACTTTTTTTCTGGCGGCAACCACCTCGGAACAATTCAAATCTCCGGGTTTGCCCACGCTCTGACTGAAATCTCCGGGACCGAAAAAGATAATATCAATTCCCGGCACGGAGCATATCTCCTCAATCTCGTCCATGGCTTCAATGTCCTCGATCTGAACAAGGACAAAACGGTTTTCATTGACAAACTTTATATACTCCGGAAAGGGCAGCAAACAGAATTGACCGTCCGCATTGCCTCCGTCAACGGCACGGCGTCCCACCGGATAAAATTTGGTTTGCCAGGCGATGTTTCTGGCGTCTTCGGCACTCATTACATGGGGAACCATAATACCGGCGGCGTCCAGCTCAAGAGGTTTTACAAGTTCGCTGTAACTGCCTCTCGGCACACGTACCATAAGGTCGATACCGGTACTTTTGGCCGCCAGAATCTGCCGCTCCATCAAATTGGAATCAGTCGCTATATGTTCCTGACAGACCCAGGCACAATCAAACCCGGTCAGCCCGGCAACTTCAATGACCCGTGAGCTTTCAAAATTGAATTTCATCGAATAAACGTATTCTCCGGCACGCAATTTTTCAAGCACCCTGCTTTTTACCAGTCCTTTCAAGATAATCCTCCTAAATTTGCGTAATCATGTATGATTTTGCAAAACATTCGCAAAAAAAACACATTATTCTGCATCATACAGATATATTATATATAATTTATATAAAATATCAAGTCTTTTCAAATATTTTTTTTGAATTTTTTTTTAATAATGCTATTGTAAGACAGGGCAAAGATAGGATATGAAAAAATGACTTTGGAACAGAAACTTCAAAAGATACTCAATGACAGTGTAGCTTCCGGGGAAGAGTGCGGCTGTCAGCTTGCCGTTTACCGCCACGGAGAACAGCTTTTCAGCCTGTGCGCCGGAAATATCGGTACCGACAATGGCCGCAAGGTGGACAAAAATACTCTTTTCCCGGTATTTTCTGTGAGTAAAGGCATTGTGACAACCATGCTTCATATTCTGGCGGAAAAGGGCAAGCTTTCATACGATGACAAAGTGACAAAATTCTGGCCGGAATACGGCTGCTGCGGTAAAGAGATTACCACAGTAAAAGATGTGATGACTCATCGTGCAGGACTTTTCAATCTGCCGAAAAAACTTTCTCAGGAAGAGTGTTTTCACTGGGAGACCATAACTGCCGCCATGGCTGCGGCAGAGCCGGAAGACCGTATTGGAGGGATACACCACTACCATGCATACACTTACGGAGTACTTGCCGGAGCCATTGCGGAAAAAGCGGACGGCCGTCCATTCCGGCAGATATTGCAGGAGGAGATACTTGAACCGCTGAATATTGATACCATGTTTTTCGGTCTGCCGGCAGAGAGACACTCAAACCTTGCCATACTTGACGGCAGTGTATTCTCCGACGGCAGACTTGGCCACAACAACCCGGCAATACTGAGCGGACTGAATCCATCCAGCAACGGCTGTATGAATGCGGAAGCCATAGCAAAAGTCTATGCTTCGCTTATCGGCAGCGGCATAGACGGAGTACGGCTTCTGAGTGGAGATACTGTGGAAAAAGCGACAGTACTTATGCGTTCAGAAGATGATCCGCTGATTTTTGAGAAGTGGGATAAATTCGGACTGGGTTATGCTTTATGCGGCCCCCGTGAAAATCTCGGACGCATGTTCGGGCACGGCGGAGCCTGCGGCTCGGAGGGTTTTGCCGACAAGGAGACCGGTTACGCCATCGGCTTCACCAAAAACCGTCTGAACGCCACACATCCGGCACACCCAACCCGTAACGCCATTTCAGAAGCATTGGGGCTGCCAGAACGTATCTGGTAAAAATCATACAAACAAAAGAGCCGATTTCAAATGTCCTGAAAACGAGCTTTGAAACGCTCATCATCAACTTGCCGCAGGGCGGTATCGGGGGGCAGGACTGCCAAGTCCTGCCCCGGCGAACGGAAGTGAACAGTAACAAAAAACTACACCGGGGAGTGGCGGCGTATGATTCTGCTTGCGTGGCCCCACCAATGGTCAGGAGCAATCCGCTTTACAGAGTAGAAAATAACAGAAAATTAAAGTTTAACGCTTTCAGCGTTATTCTGCAAATGCTGGCGTTTCTGTTATGCGATGCGATTTTGCCGGAGCTGGCCGCAACGGACGCTTGAAATTCAAGCCAGCCATGCTCCGGTCAAAATCGCAAGTAACTCAAATTACCGTTTTTTCCAGTCTCCTGACTGGATAACTTTGGCTTGATGCGGCAGTTCGTTCATTATGTATATCCACGCCTGAACTGTGGTGCCGTCCGGCAGGGGGAAGTCCATTAGCTTCCGGTCGTACATTCTGGGGTATCCCTCCAGATTGATGTGGAGTTGGTTCGCTATCTGTTTACTTTGAAATTCATGGAAGGGGAATACAAAAAGAATGTCATATTTACGGTTATTGTCCCAAATTTTGTGAAACACGAGCCAATACTTTTGAAATTGGCTCAATTAGCAAAAAAGGCGGAGCCAACCTTTGTCCGTAACAGTATATTACGGTAACCTAAAACCAAGGGAGGGCTCCGTAGTGAAAAATAGCTCGATAAGTCTGTTTCGTCAAATTCTGGATCTGGTACCCAAGCATGAATTCGAGAAAATAATCATGAAACACAACGGAAACAAGCATAAACAGACGTTTGATTGTTGGGCGCACTTTGTTTCAATGATTTTCTGCCAATTGGCACAAGCCAACAGTCTGCGGGAGATTTGCGGAGGCTTGAAAACCTGCGGCGGCAAGTTGAATCATCTTGGAGTGGAATCCGTACCCGCCAAATCCAACTTGTCGTACGCCAATGCCCATCGTTCTCCGAAAATATTCGGCGATATTTTCCATATGCTTCTGGGGCACTGCCAAGCGATTGCACCACGACATGAATTTTCCTTCCCCAAGAAACTTTACAGTCTCGACGCGACGCTGATTGAGCTTTGCGTTAAAGCTTTTCCTTGGGCAACCTATCGGCAAGCCAAAGGGGCTATCAAGCTCAATATGCTGTTGGATCACGATGGTCATCTCCCCGTGTTCGTTGATTTCACCAATGGAGATGTTCATGAGGTAAACAGCGCCAGAC
>OJMH01001288.1_pt1 | contig 25957 bp, 15 predicted proteins | sample 1597111 | NCBI WGS metagenome assembly OJMH01 (sample SAMEA2452115, study PRJEB22498) | human gut metagenome | reverse complement strand
CTCCGTCCAAGCCGGCTCAACCGCCCCCCAAGCCACTGCCCCCCTCTTAATCCTCGCCAACGATTCCTCCCTGCTCGTTGCCCCCTCGCTGCGCCCCGTCCTGCAAGCGTCCCAAACTGCCGGCGCCGATATTTTCGGCATCACTGCCAATGCTGACGGAATTTACCATCTGCAAAGCTACTTCCTCATTATTGCGCCGCAAGTATACAACACTTCGGAATTCGCCGCCTATCTTAACGCCGTACGCCCCGAAAAAGACGGCCTGACCGTCGCCGCGCATTATGAAGTTCCCTTCACCGCCTATTTTGCCGGCCTCGGCTTTACATCTGCCGCCTACATTCCCTACGAAAAACTCTCCTGGCTGCCGCTGAACGACAAAAACTGCTATCCGTTGACCCTGCTTGGCAAATATCACGCCCCGTTCTTAAAAATGCGCACCTTTACCTCCCGCCTGAACGTACAGGAACCGCGCCGCCTTGTCTTCGCCTGGCTGAAAAAACATGTTCCGGGCGCTTATGCCCGCTTGCTGCAACATTTGCAAAAAATCAATTCCCCTTATCTGAAGGAGGACCGCTGATGAAAACAACACCGAATATCTCAAAAATCCGCCTGCACAGCCTGGCTGCAATCCTCTCGCGCCCGCGCCTGAAACGCTCCGGCGAACGCCGCAGCCTGCTGACCCTGCTGTTGCTCATTGCTTTAACTGCCGCTGCGTTTTTTTATCTTGCCGAACGCCCGCGCCGCTACGCCGTTTTTGCCGGATACAGCGCCGACGGCAGCGTTGCGCCGTATGTTTTGCGTTATCTCAGCGGCTTAAAAGCCGTAACTGACGGCATAGTTTACATAACGGATTCCCCTCTTTCGCCTGAAGCGCAGAAACAAGTCGCCCCGTATGTCATTCACGGCGAATACCAACGCCACGGCGAATACGACTGGGGGTCATACAAGCGCGGCTATAACTGGCTGAAAGCCAAAAACCTGCTCCGACACGCCGACGAACTGATTTTTGCCAACGATTCCGCCTACGCCCCGCTGCAAACTTTCCGCCCCATGTTTAACCAAATGCGCTCCCGTTCAGAATTGGACTTCTGGGGAAACACGCAAAACCAGAGATTTAACCCGCATTTGCAAAGTTATTTCTTGGTATTTCGCCGCCCCGTCATCATGTCCAAAAGCTTCGCCGCCTTCCTCAACGGAGTCAAAGCGCAGCCCGACCACTCGCTGTATATCACGGAATACGAAATAAAGCTGACGCCGTTTCTGCAAAACCTCGGTTATAAATGGGACAGCTACATTCCGGACTTCCCGAGCGCATCCCCTGCCCGCAAAGCAACGTCCGCCGCTCCGTTGCGCCCCGATTCCGCTGCAGCACTGTCCCCTGATTCCGCCGCCGCACTGTCCCCCGATTCCGCTGCCCCAAAACCGACATCGGCAGCCCGGGCTTCCGCTTCGGCATCACCCGACCCCAATTCTTATCCGCTGACCCTTATCCGCGATTACCATAACCAGTTCCTTAAGCGCCGCACCTTTACCGACAAACTGCCGATAGAGGAAAACCGTGCCGAACTGCTGGCATATTTATGCACCCACGCCCCGGAAACCTGTCAAAACATTGCTGCCGACTTTCCTAACACTGTTTTTCCGGCGGCTGCTTCTCCCGCGTTCCCCATTTCGGGTTCTTCCGCCCCCGCATCCGATACAACCGCCGCCTCCGGTATTCCCCCTCGCGCCGCCACAGTACCCGCACCCGCATCCGATACAGCCCCCGCCGCAGTTTCCCGCTCTCCCGCCGCCCATACCGGCAGTGCGCCGAACAGATAATGCACTCTGCGGTTCCCTTTTTGCCGTATCTTATACAGCGGCAAAACCGAAAACAGTTTTACCCGCACCTTGTTCCTCGCGCGTATCACTTTCAGCAGCGGCACCCCGAAAAGCCGAAACTCGTCGGCACGCCCGCCGTCCGCCGCCTCGTCAAACTGCAGCTGCCATTTCAGCCGCCGGCAGTCGACAAAAGTTACCCGCTCCTCCGGCATAATCAGGCGCAAAAACCAGCTTGGATTGGAAACGCGTGTTCCGATAAAGCGCAAACTCCCGCGGCAAAGTTCGACATTGGCGAGAATTTTGAGAATTCCCCGGCGCCGGGCTTCGGCATCCTGCGCCATAAATGCCTCATAGTCAAACCCCCGTTCCTCCTCGCCGCACAGGGTATAAACGCGAAATTCGGGCAATGCCGCCGCCAGTTCTTCAACCAGGCGGAAATCATCGGCAAACGCAAATACCGTCCGCACGCCGGCTAAACCCTCCCCGCTACGCATTTCCCGGATTTTCCGTGCATACGGCGCCGCGCCGAGCAGCCCCTGCCGCCGCCATGCTGCCTCCTTGCGGATATCTCCCGCCCGCATCTGCACCGCAATATACTTTTCCGGCAATTCTCCGCTCCCGGCCAGACCGCTTCCCGTTCCGGCACCATTTTCCGCCTCAAAAGCGCCGCTGCCGTGGAAAAGAACCATCCGCAGCCGCGTTGCTGCCAGATGCCTGACCGCCGTTTCCGTTGCCGCATTCAGCCGGTAAAACGCCCGCGCCAGTCCCGCCGCCGCCGCAAACGAACCGCCTGCAATGCCGAGCTCCGGAAAATCAAACACCTTCTCCGCAAACGCCCGGTTTTCAAAAAAGCGCTTAAATATGTCCTGTGTCAGAAAATCAATCTTTTCCTTTTTCTTCCCTGCCATAACCTTTTTCTTGTCATATCCTTTGATATCCGAAACAAAGCGCCTGTTGTTCCGCACCAAAAACTCGCTGCATTTCTCCCCGGTAAAAGGCTCAAAAAAATCGTTCCACCCTTCGTCGCCAAGGTTGGAACGCTGCGAACAAAGCTCAAACCGCACTTTGTTGTCAAGCGCCCAGACCATGGCAAAAAACATATTGTTGATTTCCGAAAACAACCCCGCGCTGTCCCCCAGACGGTAAACCAGTTTTTTCTTGAAAGAGGCATTGAGCTTCCTCCACTTTTCCGCTGCGAAGCTGCCGGTTCCTCTCTCCGCCATGCTGCCGCCGCCGGCTCTGCCCACACTAACGCCTGCCGTACCAGTACCTGCCAAATTGTCACCGCCATCTCTCCCGGCGTAACTGCCGCCCGCCACTTTTCCCATGCTGCCGCGGCATTCTCCGCCCATGCAGACAGCGGCATCGGCCCAAACCGTATCCGGCACTTTCAGTTTCTCCCGTTCGCCCCATTCCCGGCGCAGCAAAGCAGCATCAGCCCGTTGTTTTTCCGCATATTTCCCCCCGGAAGACAGCCCTCCCTCATAAAAACGGCAGACCGGATAGCTGAAATGGTACGGCACCACGCCGCTCCCGGCAATCGCCCGCAGATTAAAATCATAATCGGCGACAATCCTGTACCTCTCGTCATACATTCCCAGTTCCGCAAACAGCCGCCGGTCGTAAAAAATGCTCTGATGGCAGATATTCTGCGTCGTTACCGGAGCATCATACTCGCGAAAGCGGCAATGTCCGTCCTCGCCGACCAGACAGGCATCCCCAAACAGAAAACGGCAATCCGGATGAGCACGCAGCACTGCGGCCGCCCGTTCCAAAACCCGAGGATTAAAAAATTCGTCCCCCGCATTCATAAAAATCACAAAGTCGCCGCGGCAAAGCCTGAGCCCTTTGTTCATCGCGTCATAAATCCCGCGGTCGGGTTCCGATACATAGCGCGCAATCCTTTTTTCCCGGCGCAGAAACGCCGCCGTACCGTCGCTGGAACCGCCGTCAACCACGATGCTTTCGTATCCGCCGCAATCACCGGCCAAACTGTTTCCGAACGCAAATTTTCCATTCCCGATGCAATCGCCTGCAAATTTGCCGCCGTCATCTCCCCCGCCGCAATCGCCTGCCAAATCGGCTCCGGTTGAACCGTATGTTTGTGCCCACAGGCTGCGCAATGTGCGTTTCAGTTCATCTTTTACGTTATAACAAATCGTTACAACCGAAAATTTAACATTCTTTTCCATATTTTGCTCCATTCGCCGTTTTTCTCCGCTTCATCGCCGTCGTCCCACGCGCCGGCCTGTTCCGCATCCCAGATATCCCAGCAGCACTGCTTGTCCGGCGGTACCGAACGCCCGTAGCGCTCCGCCAGAAACGCCGCCCAGCCTGCCGTTCCGCTGCCGTATCCCGCAGACTGCCCCCTGCGCCGCGCCAGAATTTCCCGCTGTCCGCGCCGGATAAGCGCTTTCAGTTCCGTTTCCACCGCCCGCACCTCGTCCATCACTTGGCCGCGGCGCCGTTCCGCCTCGCGTATCTCCGCCTTAATCCGTTCGTCGGCCGCGTGCATTTCCCGCCGCCGCCGGTGCGACGTATTTTCGGGAAAATTCCGATACAGCAGCAAAACTTCCTGCAGGTTGTAAAATCCCGTCCTGCCGCGCAGGCGCATAAACAGCGCATAATCTTCCGCCGGCGTATACGCCTCCTCATATCGTACCCCGAGGCGCTCCAATTCCTGCCTTCGCAGCATGCACGCCGGATGAATGACGGCGCACCCTTCCGCCAGCGCCGCGCCGATTTCCACATTATGCTCCGGCCGCCGCCGGATGCGCCCCCGTTTCCGGCACAAAAGCTGATACCACCCGGAAACGACGCCGCATTCTCGGTGCGCGTCCAGATAGGCTGCTTCTTTTTCCAGCCGCTGCGGCAGCGAAACATCGTCATGGTCAGCCACCGCCAGATAATCGCCCGTCGCCATTTCCATCAACCGGTTCCGGCTTCCGGCAATACCCAGATTTCTCTCATTGCGAAAATATTTTATCCGCGCGTCATCATACGATGCTATAACCGCCTCCGCCGCCCGGTCTTCGGGACAGTCGTCCAAAATCAAGAATTCAAAATTCTCCGCCGTTTGGTTCAATATGCTCTCGACCGCCTCCCTCAAAAACGGTTCCGGCGTCTTATAAACCGGCATCAAAACGGAAATTTTCGGCATCTGCGGCTCTCCTCCTAAAAAATGAACAAAACACATTTCCAACCGTCCCGGCACAAAACAGCATTTCTCCCCCGAAACAATACAGCACCTCGCCTGCACAGCACCACACGCGCCCCGGTGCGACACACATCCCGATACGCTATGCACCCAGATATACGTCCTGGCAATTCAGCCGCCGCCCGCCGCCGTTTCCCCGGCCGGAATATAAACTTAAGCCTATATATAATAAACCCCGCCGCCTGATTTAACCTGACCGAAAGTATATATTCACCCCGTTCTGTCTCCGCCTGTGCACCGCCGCTGCGTCACACCCTGCCCCATTCTGTCCCCGCCTGTGCACCGCCGCTTTCTGCCGGTTGACAACCCTGTAGTGCCGCTTTAAACTTATTTCGCAAACCATCAACCGCATACGTTAACCAGCCGGAGACCAACAATGCCAGCCTGCTCCCTCAATACATCCCTTCCCTGTTCGGCAAAACCCCGCCTCACAGCCTTCAGCGGGCTCAAAGCTCTTGCCGTCATCGGCATTATCGCCTGCCACATGGGAGCGCTGCCCGGCTGGGATTTATGCGCCCGCATGGTCGAAGTGTTGTTTTTGGTTTCCGGATTCTGTATGGCTTATAACCATTTTTGCCCAAGCGATACCCCGGCAGCCCGCCCTTCCGGCTGGCAGATTGTCAAAGCCAAACTGCCCCGCCTCTACCCCGTCCACTTCGCTACATTCCTGTTGCAGCTGTTTTTTGTGCCGGCCTGGTCCTCCCAAACCATCGGGTTCATCTTGTCCTTCGGGCTGCTGAACCTGACATTGCAGCACGCCTGGTTCCAAAGCACGCAGTTTATGTTCAACAATGTATCGTGGTTTTTAAGCGCTCTGCTGTTCTGCTATTTCATCACCCCCGCCCTTTCCCGCGCCGCCGCGCGCGCCAAAGCCGCCCGCCGCCTGTTTCTGTTTTTTGCCCTGCTCGTTGCCATACGCCTGTATATTGAATATATGCGCAGCTCTTATCCTTCGTATATCCGGCTGGATTTGCACGCCAACCCGCTGGTACAGGCTTTGAACTACAGCCTCGGTTTTATTGCCGGCGTCTTTTTCCTCTCCCCTTCGCCGCTAAACGCTGTTTTGCGGCAACGCCTGTCCTTTGCTGCCGCGACCCTTCTGGAAACATTGTTTGCCGGCCTGTATCTTGCCGCCTGTTATTCCTTGGGCGGCACGGCATACCGCCTGTTTTTCGTCTTGCTGGCATTGCCTGTGATATATGTGCTCGCTTTCGGCCGCGGCGCACTCTCCCGGATAATCTCCACCAAACCGCTGCTGTGGCTCGAAACCGTAAATCTGGAAATATTTATGTTCCATTCGTTTATCCTTTACCATTTTCCTGTCAATGCGGATAACCCGTGGTACTACGCCGAATTTGCCGCCATAACCCTTGCCGCCGCTGCCGGTTTCCACCTGCTGTTTCGCCGCCGCACCCAATAACCTCTCCGCCGCGCATATTAAGCCGAACATCATAAAGCTGCGCATAATTAATAAAGCCGCCCGCAATAAAAAGGCGGAAAAAATCCCCCGCCCGTAAAAATTCCTCTTGACTACAAAAAACATTTGCCCTAAAAAGGATGCCGACGGGTCCTTAGCTCAGTTGGTTAGAGCCGGCCGCTCATAACGGTCTGGTCGTAGGTTCGAGTCCTACAGGACCCACCATAGTTAACAGCTCCTATCTTTGGAGCTATTTTTCTTTTATAAATCAATAGCTTAACCGAATTCGGATGTTGTAATTTTAAAATCATATTTTGGAAGAGATTTCCGAACTCGTTTGTTTATATTTCTTTATTTTTCAATGGTTTAATATAGTTGGAGTCCAGTAGGGTCTTAGGGACATCTCTATTTAAGAAATTGGCATACAGACCAGCATACTTAACAATAAAAAGTTACGTACAGATTGTTTTTGTGTTTGCGTAGTCGCATTGTGTTTGCGTAGTCGCATTGTGTTTGCGTAGTCGCATTGTGTTTGCGCAGTCGCATTGTGTTTGCGCAGTTTGTATAAGATGTTCGCCTGACCGGTATGTATTGTCCGCCATAGTTGGCAGCTCCTATCACGAAAGCTGTTTCTCTTTTTAAAAATCAAGCGTTTACCCCAGTTTGTATGTTGTAAATTTCAAAATCGTATTTTGGGAGAAACTTCCGAACCATTTTACTTATATTTCTTTATTTTCAAACGCTTAATATAGATTAAATCCGGCAGGCCTTGAGAAAAAAATATTGACTTTTTTCCGTTGTATGGTACTCCTTGACTACTTAAATTTATTTTGTATTAATTATTAATTTTTGTATATTTATGAAAAAAGGTAAAAAATCTGAACACTCAGCTGAACAGAAACAGGCGGAGCGCATTTACAGACGTATTATTAAAGGACTTGTCATCGCAGGTATTGCCTTGTTCTTTATACACTGGGGATATTCTCTTGGTGTGGTTTGCTTTATCCTTTGGTCTGCTTATTTCTATGAGCAAGGACGTATGGAATGGGTATGTGATGAATACGAACAGAATGGTTATCCAACGCAAGGACTATACCGAATGTATAGAAGTTGGAGAATTTTTGCTGTTTTATTAGCAGCAGCTTTGATTATAATTTATCTTAGCTTTAGTTCATAAATTTCTGACCAACCCCCGCCAAATGAAAAAGCCTCCGTTTTTTGGAGGCTTTTTCGTGTTTTCACATATCTTTCGTCAGGTAAGGCCTACTCTTTCAAACACCCCAGTTCATCGTCCCATTTCCAACAGTCATCACGGCAGATTTTTTGAACGGGGTCGTACACCTTTCCACTGTCCATACAGGCATCAATATCGTGCTGCTCTTTAATTTCCGGGACATATTTCCCCATCAGAATAAAAATGACCAGCGCCGTACCCAAAACAATATATGCAATTTTGCGATATTTCTGACAGTATGACAAGCCAAATGCTCCAAGAGCGACGATAACCACCGCTCCATACAAATAAAACCACAAAGATGCCGTTCCAAAGGTTATTGCCCAGCTAATACCCAACACCGCCATCATGCAAAAAAAGATTATCGCCTTTAGGATGTGTTTTATCACCAACAATAATTTTTTTTTCATATTTTCTCCTTATTTATATTTCGTATGGTGTGTCGGACAGGTTTTTTCTAATGTTTTACCTTGCAACGCTCCTCTCTGTCCTCTTAAATTTGCCCGGTAATCCCGTACACTGTCAGCGATGGGATATTTGTTGATGAATATATCTTTCATTTCTTTCCCTGCATCAATAATATTTGCAACACCTGCTCCATATACGCCGCTTCGCTTTGTTGCTTCATAATTTGCTTTACAGTGGAAAAACAGATCACTTTCCTTTAGCTTCATTTCTTTCATTAATGTATGACTACGTTTCAAGTCTTTAACAGGAGCGGCAAGTCCGGTTCTCGTTTTCCCAAGTACAGGCTTGTAGTTTTTCAAATAATTATCAAGTTATTTTGCTGTTTTATCACCATATTTTGGCATATCTCTTCTCCTTATAAAATCAAACAAATCTATCATATTTAATATATTATAAATACTATATGGGAATAAATTTCACATTTCGCAACTGTAAATTAAAAAAAAATTTCCCCTATATAAACCACAGCGGACGCCGACAAAAATAATACCGAACATCTCGTTGAATTTTATATATTTATTTTTCTAATTTCCCTCAAATGGCGTTACCCCCCGCCAAATGAAAAAGCCTCCGAATAACGGAGGCTTTTTCTCGTTAAGGAAAATATTACTCGGTATCACCTTCCAACATTTTTTCAGTTATGCAGCCTTGTTCTTGGCTCCACTTAATACAATCTTTGCGGCAGATTTTCTGCTCATTATCCCACACTCCTTGTTGGCTGCTCAGACAATACCCTTCGTCATCAAACACCAAATAAAGAAAATAGCCGCAAACAAAAACACCGAAAAGTGCAAAAATATTCCAAACAAAGCGCACTATCCGCCAAATCCACTTTTTTAATTCAGTACTTTCCATTGATTCCCTTCACTCTAAAAGAATGACACCCATCTTTTGAACTGGTATATACACCACTTTTTGCTCGTTGTCTACCAATTTCATTTACCTTTCTGTCATGAATTTTATCTTTTGAAGCCGCAAGAGGAGATAAACCTTTCCAAACTTGGTTATAGTAGTAATCAAGCTCTTCTTTCACATTGCCTGATTTTTCGGCAACTTTTTCACCAATTCTTCCTCTTTTACAACGGATTTTTTATTTTAATTGATTGCAAAATTAAAATAAAAATATATACTTCATTATATATTTGCATCCCCCAAAGCTGCCCGCGCCAACCGTCCGATTCGGCTTTCGGGAAGTTGTTTTGAATTTGTTTCGCTTCGGCTGAAAGGACTGTCATGAAAAAATTTTTGCTTATCCTGCTTACAATCATCATTCTGCTTGCCGGAGGAATTTGCGGCTTGTATCTCAACCTTGAATCGATTGTCAAAGCCTCCGTTGCCAAATACGGCTCGCAGCTGACCGGTACCGAAGTCGCGCTCGATGGCTTCCGCCTGTCCCTGCGCAAAGGAGAAGCCGAATTGAAAGGCCTTCGCATCGCCAACCCCGAAGGATACCAGACGCCGCAGATACTGAGCCTCGGTTCCGTTTATGTCAGGCTGGATATGCGCTCGCTCTTAAAACCGGTCATTGTTGTCGAAGAAATCCGCATCGCCAACCCCGAAATTGCGTATGAACTGAAAAGCGTCGCCCATAACAACGTGTCCGACCTGCTGGCGGCAGTCAACAAAAACGCCGCAGCCGCCGCTGCCAAACCCGCCGCTGACCAAACCGATGCCACACGGGCCGGCACCGCAAAGCCCGCCGTTTCCTCAGGCAGCTCCGCGAAATCAGCCTCTTCCTCAGGCGGCAAAAAAGTCATCATCAACGCGCTTAACATAACCGGCGGCAAAGTCAGCCTCGGCGCCACGTTTGGCGGCAAAGGCGCCGCCGCTTCCGTTCCCCTGCCCGCCGTCACCCTGAAAGATATCGGCCGTGAAAAAGGCAGTCAAGGCAAAGGCATTATTGAAACCGCCTCTCTTATTCTGAAAAAAATCCTTGATACCGCTTACGATACAGCTGTCCGTCAGGGGCTGAACAGCCTGAAAGATATTGCCGGCGAAAGCGCCGACACTTTGAAAGGAACTGCCGAAAACCTGAAAAACAGCGCCAAAGGACTGCTGGGCGGCCTCTTGTAATTCCCTGTGCGCCAACACCGCAATCGCCTCTGCCGCCCAAGCTCTCTGCCGTCCAGGCTCTTGGCCGCTAACGCCGCAGACGCCTTTTGCAACCAATGCCCCTCTGCCGCCAACGCCGCATGCCAACAGCCCAAAGCCGTTCTCCTGTCGGCTCTAACTTATCAACGTCTCGCTTTCTGCCGTACGCCGGCCGCCTGTCCCTTTTTGAGGATTAATCTCTTTCGTCAATAACAGCCCAAATGCCGGGAACTGCCTCGCGCTCATACGGTCTGGTATCAAAAACCTGCACCTGGCAATCGCGTGAAACTGCCGTAAACGCGCGCCCGTCTTTTTTCAGCCGATAGCGTTTCACCCCCCGGCTGCAATCCTTGCATGCATTCGGACGGATGCAGACCGCCGACGTAAACAACGGCGGATATGCAAACACCGCCTGAACCGTCGGCACCAGAGCCTTCGCCGCCGTCTCCGCCATATTTTCCGCCGGGCTTTCCAACGCCAGCGTTGCCCACGCCGCGCCGATATCACGCAAGGCCGCGGTCGCATAATGGTTCATGACATAGATAAAGCTTCCCGCCCCGATTTGCACGCCTTCGTACTGCCTGAGCATCTCGAAAGCATAATAATTCTCGGCAACAAACTTCCTCGCCCCTGCATCATACAAACTCTGCACAACCGCGGCCAATCTCCCCGTATTGCGGCATATCTGCGGCAATACAAACCATGTTTCCGCCATATCGCACGCCTGCCAGTCCGTTTCAGCCGTTTCCAGCCCGATACGGAACAACCGCAATTTTTTAACCTGCCGTTCCGTCGCACACGTCGCCAAACAATTTCCCCCGGCATCCGACTCTATATTTTCACATTCATTCACCTCCTCTGCTCCGCCGGTTTTCACGGCCTGCCGTGATTCCGCCATCTGCACAGCCGCCTCTTTCTCCGCCATTTTCGCCGCTGCCGCCGCTTTATCCAACAGGCCGCGCCGCAATTCATTCAATACCGAAACCGGAACAAACCGCGCTTCGGGATTGGCAATATCCAATGCTGCCACGGTAAAGGCCGTACCTCCGGTTTTAGCAAACGCTTCCCGCACGGCAGCCTCTACTTTTGCCGCATCTTTCGCCGGCGGAAAATCCCCTCGCATAACGGCTGCCACTCCGGAAAACCTTTCAGCATTCGTCCCTGCACTACCGTCTGCGATACGCTCCGCTGTCCCTGCACAGCCGTCTGCCCCACAACAGACCGCCCGCACCTCATCAGCGCCGATTTCCACCCGAACCGCCAGTTCCGCCCGATTGCGATAAGCGCCGGGTTTCGGCTTCTGATAAGCATATTTTCCTTTCACCGCCGAGGATGAAGCCAGATAAACCGGTGCGCCGGCTGCCAGATACGGATGCTCCTCCGGCAGTTCCAATTCCACATACTGCCCTGCCGCCGCCGCAACCTCCGGCTTTCCATTGACAAACAGTGCCTTGACCCCGAACCCAAACGGTTTTTCGTCGCCTGCCGCGTCAATCTGCACGCCGTCATAACGAGCCACCGCATGCGAAGTCTTAAACCCCAGACGGTTTCTCCCGACGCGTTCCACTTTGCCGATAAGCAGCCCCCGGTGCCCGACAAAATGTGCGTCAACCACGTTTTTATCCTTGCCGTTAAAATGAAACCGGCACCATGGCCGCGAAAAAATCTGCCGGATGTCCTCCGCCTCTTTCAAGTCCTTTTTGCGCCCGTCGAGAATATGGCGATAATAGTTCGTAACCGCCGCAACATACAGCGGCGACTTTTTCCGCCCTTCAATTTTGAGCGACAGCGCCGGGATTTTCAAAACCGCCTCCTCCAACGCCAAATCTTTCATGGAAAACAAATGCGACCTTAAGCCGCCGCAACCTCCGGCCAGCCCGTGCCAATCTGTTCCATCCGCGCCATAACCTTCAGTTTCTCCGCGCTGCCCTGTTCTCTCCTTATCGCTGTTCCCGGCCAGCCCGTGCCGGTCCTCCCGCGCTCCTCTGTTATCGTTTTCTTCCTCCACTGCAAATTCCGCCCGGCACGGATAAACGCACCGCCCGCGGTTTGCGCTCTTGCCGTATTCCAGCGCCGAAAACAGGCACTGCCCGCTGTAAGAATAACACAGAGCCCCGTGCACGAATACTTCCAAATCCAAATCCGGCGCCGCCTCGGCCACCGCCTGAATCTCCCGCAGGCTCAGCTCCCGCGCCAATACCACGCGTTTAAATCCGAGCCTTTGCAAAAACTTCGCCCCCTCGGCGTTATGCACCGCCATCTGCGTGCTTGCATGCAGTTCCACGCCCGGAAGCATTTTCTTCGCCAGATAAAATACCCCCAAATCCTGTACAATCAGCGCGTCAACCCGCGTCCGCCGCAACACCGCAAAAATCTCCGGCAGCTCGCGAGCCTCCGCCTCGGTCAAAACCGTATTCAGCGCCACAAATACCTTGCGCCCCAGCGTATGCGCATAAGCCGTAAATTCGTCAAGTTCCTCTGGCGTAAAATTCTCTGCTCCCGCCCGCGCCGAAAACTTTGTCAGCCCGAGATAAACCGCGTCAGCGCCGTAATGCAGCGCCGCATATCCTGCTTCAAGGCTGCCCGCCGGCGCCAAAAGTTCATGTTTCATGATAGTTTCCTTGTTTCTGCCGTATTGCGGCATATGCCGCCAAAGCGCTTTCGCCGTGCGCTTCCGTTTGCAAACGACCTTACGCCGCCCGCCCGTTTTTGTCAACAGAAAACATCGCCGCCCCGCTGCCGGAATTTCACCACGCCGCAGTCCAAACGCCGCCGCACTCTCCCCTAAAGAAACCCAGCCCGAACGCCACCGTACTCTCCCCTAAAGAGGGGAAATTTGCGATGGATAGAAGAGGATGTCTCCCGAGGAACACGAGTGTACTTTGGCGTACACGATGCGACGATGTGGAGTTCCATCCGGCCTGTTACCCGCATCATGGTATAAATTTTGTGAGTGAACCGCAGGAACCCGCCAAAGAGCGGGTGTGTACATAAAGGTACATGACCGCTCTGCCGAGCGGCCTCCTCCTGCGAACTCAATCGCAAAATTTTCCCCTTTAGTACTCGGAACCCAGCCCGAACGCCTCTTCGCTCTTATCGTCCAGCATCGACCTGCCGTCGTCGCCGATAACCCTCTGCGTATTGTTAAAGTCAAAATCAGGCTTCAGCGCTTCGGTAATGACCACCCGGTCATCCAACGTGGCCGGGCGTCCCGTCTTCGGGTTCACGCGTACGAAACGGATTCCTTTCGGCACGCGGAATTCGAGGTTCGGCTTGTCTTTCAGCGCCTCTTTCATAAAATCGTAAAACACCGGCAATGCCGCCGCCGCACCGGTTTCTACCCGTCCGAGCGTCCGCGGCTCGTCAAAGCCGATATACACGCCCGCGACCATATCCGGTGAAAAGCCGATAAACCACGCGTCCTTAGTGTCGTTCGTCGTACCGGTCTTGCCCGCCAGATTTTTGCCCAGCTGCGCCAGCCTTGCCCCGGTTCCGCGCTGTACCACGCCCTGCAAGATGGACACCATCTGATACGCCGTCAGCTCGTCCAATACCCGCTCGCGGTCGTCGGTAATTTCCGGCACCGGCGCTTCCGGGTCAAAATGCGCCGCTTTGCAGCCGATACAGTGGCTGTCATTGTTTTTATACAAACTCTTGCCGTAACGGTCCTGAATCTGCTCAATCAGATACGGCGTAACCTTTTTCCCGCCGTTGACGAACACCGCATACGCCGTTATCATGTCGACCAAACGCGTGTCGTCCGCACCCAGCGACATCGAAAGCAGCTGCGGCAGGTTATCGTCCACGCCGAGGCGTTTCGCCATCGCCGCCACCTTGTCCATGCCGACGTCCTGTGCCAGCCGCACCGTCATCAGGTTCTTTGATTTTTCGATTCCCTGCCGCAGCGTCGTCAGCCCCGAAAACCCTTTGGAATAGTTGGAAGGCTTCCACAGCGGCAGCCCCGGCCCCTGGTCGAGCACAAACGGCGCGTCCAAAATTAAATCCGTCGGCGAATAGCCGAGTTCCAGCGCCGCCGCATAGACAACCGGCTTAAACGTCGACCCCGTCTGGCGGTAGGCCTGTGTCGCGCGGTTAAACTGCGATTTGGCAAACGAAAAGCCGCCGACCATCGCCAACACCTTGCCGTTGTGCGGATCCATCACCACCATCGCCCCCTCGACGTTCGGCACCTGCCGCAGCTCAAACGCGCCGTTTTTGGCTTCCTCGACATAAATCACGTCGCCTTTCGCCAACACGTCGGACGCCTTTTTCGGCGCCTCGCTGACCCGCTGGTCTTTGAGCGCCTTGCGCGCCCACGCCAGACTCTTCAGCCCGATGGTTCCCTGTTTGCCGCTTTCGGTTTCAATCCTGGCTTCCGCGGCGCCTGCCGAAAGCACGACCGCCTTTTGCCAGCTTTTTTCCGCACCTGCCGGCAAAACCGTTTTTTTCAATGCGTCCTTATAGTCGCCGTTAAGGTCTATCCGTGCCGTTGCCCCGCGGAACCCGTGCCGACGGTCATAATTGAGCAGTCCGCGCCGGAACACTTTGGTCGCCAGCTGCTGCAGCGCCGGGTCAATTGTCGTGCGCACCATCAGCCCGCCTTCAAACACCGCATCCTCGCCGAGGCTCTTGGAAATAACGCGCCGCACCTCGTCGCTGAAATACTCGCCGTCTTTCAGATATCCGAATTTTCGCTCCACTGTTACCAGCGGCTTTTTCTGCGCCGCCTCGGCCTCTTCCCTGCTCACGTACCCGTCTTCCGCCATACGCCCGATAACCCAGTTGCGCCGCGCAATCGCCGCGTCGTAGCGCTTTTTGGGATTGTAGTTGTTCGGCCCTTTCGGCAGCGCCGCCAGATAGGCGGTTTCTTCAAGCGTCAGCTCCGCCAGCGATTTGTTGAAATAATTGAGAGCCGCCGCCGCCACGCCGTATGCCCGGTTGCCGAGGTAAATCTCGTTCAGATACAGCTCCAGAACGTGCTCTTTGGAAAATGCGTTGCTGATGCGGTACGCCAGAATGGCCTCCTTGATTTTGCGGATAAGCGACCGCTCCGAAGAAAGCAGAAAGTTTTTCGCCACCTGCTGCGTAATCGTCGACGCCCCGACCAGCCGTTTGCCTTTGGCATAATTGACGACATTCGTAAATACCGCGCGCGTAATCCCCAGCAGATCTATCCCCGGATGCGAATAAAAATGCTTGTCTTCGGCAGCGATAAAAGCCTGCTTGACCCGCTCGGGAATTTTATCCTCGGGCACGAAAATACGCTTCTCCGCCGCATATTCCATCAGCACCTGCCCGTCGCCGGCATACAGGCGCGTCGTAACCGGCGGCTCGTATGTTGCCAGCTTCGTATAGTCGGGAATATCAAACCCGGCCGTTTTAAACCAAACAAAAATGCCCGCAAACAGCAACACTGCCATCAGCAGCCCGAAACTGACCAAATTCACCAAAAGCTTATACATTAAAACATCCGCAAAACAATAGAGTCGTCCTGAAAAATCTTTATAAATATACAGTCCGTTCCCCGCTTGGCAACCTCTATTTAAGCCTTATACCCATAATATTAAGCCCGTAACATTAAGCCCGCAACCTCCGCCGCACCGCAACCCGGACGCTGCGTTTTCTCCCCTTCCTTTTCTGCCCTTCCTCTCCCGTTCAGGCAAAACTAAAGCCCTCTCCAAAGAGAGGGCTTAAAACTGGTGCACTCGGCGGGGTTCGAACTCACAACCTTCTGATCCGTAGTCAGATGCTCTATCCAGTTGAGCTACGAGTGCGTCAACAGAGCTTTTAATAGCGCATTGTTTTTTTATTGTAAAGCATTTTTTTCATATTTTTGCACATTTTTTCATAACATATTAGATTGGCGTCAAAAAAATATTTTCTCTCCGCCGCCTTCGTTCCCGGCGCCGCCGTCCGTATCCGCCCCGAAACCGCCGCGCCGCATCAGGCTTTTTCCGCCTGCCCTCTCCCCAGAAAATATTCCAGCACCGCATTGCGCACCTGCCGCCGCTTTCCCTTATGCCGGAAAAACAGCGCGCAGACATTGCTGACAAACCGGTATTTGCGGTATCTCCGGTACAGCCGCTCGATTTTTTCGCGCTCTTCGTCCCGCTCCGGCACAACGTGCGCCGCATCCGCATAATCCCGGTACAGCCGCCGCCACTCGATATGCGTATAACAGCTGCGAAACGCATTCGGATGTACCGCCATATCAAAAGTCGCTTTCGTCGGCCGCAGGTTAAACTGCTCAAACGTCAGGAATATGAAATCGGATGCGAAAAAACGCTCCGTCTGCGCCACGCCCGCTTCCCGGCAGTCGTTGTAAAAGCCGCACTCCGGCGCAAATCCGCCGCGTTTAAGACAGTTGATAAACAGATACTGTTCGGGCACATACTGGTACTGATGCCTGTCCTGCCGGTTCCAATAGGCCTGTTCCTGCGTCATCAGCGGAATGTCATAGAGCCGCAGCAAATCTTCCGTCCGCCCGAAAAACGCCAGATCCGACGGATGAAACGGAAACGGCATATCCGACCGCGGGTTGCGCGCAAAATAGCAGCAGGCAAGCAGCTTATGCCCGAATGCGCGGTATGCCTCGTCCACCGCCGGAAAAGCGTCAAAATACCGCAGAAAACCATTGCCCGTCAGCAAAAAGTCGGAACGCAGCTTCAGGGCATACGGCGTCCGCACCTTTTTCAGCCCCGCTGCCGTATTGGCAATCTGGCGGTTAACGTTGTTGATTTTCTCTCCCGGACGTTCGGCATAGGCAAATCCGCCCGGATCCGGAACCGCCACAACCTCGTCGGCACCGACGTCCGGTATTGCAGTTTCCCTGCTTCCGGCACACGGCAACGACACCTCGCACCCTTCCGCTCCGGCTCCTGCCTCTGCCGCCCCATACCCTTTCGCCCCGGCTCCGGCCTCTGCCGCCCCATACCCTTTCGCTCCGGCATCTGCACCGCCATCCGGCACACCGCCCGGCACACACGTCGCAAAGACCACCCGCGCCCCTGGCAGAAACCGCCGCACGCTCTCAACCGCCCGTACCGTAATCCCCTCATACACGGCTCCCTGCACCACGACCGTAATGTCTGAAAATTTTATTTCCATCAAAGTTTCCGCCGCAAAAGAAAATTTCTCTTGCCATATTTGGCCAGATACCAGAATACCCGTATCGGAAGCGCCGCCCAGCGCAGCACCGGAAGGATTTTGCGCCCCGCACAGACAAACGGCGCGCCGAAATCTCTTCGCAGCGCTTTTAACGTATCTTTATACGCATACAGCTTCAGAATATCCTTGACTTTGTCATTATGCCGGTCAACATGCTCCGTATACTCGTTGCAAAAATGCCTGAACGAGAAAAAGCGATACTGCTGCTTGCGCTGCATTTTGTCGAACTTTGAAACGGCTCCCAGCATTTTTTGATCAAATATCAGGAAATTGGAAACAAAAAAACGATCCGTCAGTTCTTTCAGCCGGGGCGACGTCGCCAGATAATATTCCGGAACGGCCGCAGCCTTTCCTGCTTTTTCCAGCAGCGCAACCCACAAATACTGTTCTATGATATACCTGCTGGCAAAACGGCATGGATTAGGCTGCCCCGCGCCTCTACAAAAGAAATCATACACGCCTTTGGGCATCGGCCGCCCGTCCCACAGCCTGAGCAAATCTTCCGTCAGCCCGAAATGGAAAAGGTCTGCCGGATGTTGCGCAAAGGCCAGATCCGGCGCATGCGGATTAACTGTCAGAGTCTTATGAATCAGTACCCTCTGCTCAAAAATTCTGCAATCCGCTTCATACATGTCAAAAAGCCGGTTGAATGTATTGTAATTTTTCAAAAAATCGCCGTTTTGCAATACAAAATCCGTCCGCCACCGCACCGCGTATTTTGTCCGGCACGCCTTCAGCCCGCGATTGACGGAATATTGCTGCAAATCGTAAGTATTAGGCGCTTTCCACGGACAGCTTTCCAAATGCGCCGAATATTCCGGTTCCATTTTCTTATTCAGTACCAGACGGTCATACAGCCCGTCAAGCCCGGAGAGGTCTTCCCCTTCCCATGTAGACAGGACAATTTCGGCTTCGGGAAAATACTTTCGTACCGAACGCAGCGACCTGGCCGTCGCATACCGCCCCTTGCCGATGATTTTTCCGGTACACACAAACGTAATGTCGCGCGGGCTGACGGTTTCCGTCTTCCTTCTTTGCAGGTTGCCGAATTCTTCGGGAAGGTACTGGTAGTAATATTCGCTGTACCCGCGCAGAAAATGCCCGTCCCAGAGTTTGCGATGCAGGATGTACGGATGCTCCCGCCCTTCCCTTGAATATGCATCGCCGGGATGCAGAATGGAATAGTCGATGACAAAATTCCATCGCGGCGAAAGCAGCTTCTTCTTATCGCCGATAACCGCATTCAAAACGTCCTGGTCGCACAGGGCGAGCGGCTGGTGTTCCAGCAAATACGCCACCAGTTTAGGAGAAATTTTATCTTTCCGCATCAGTTCCAAATTCATCAGCATCATTCCGGCGTTAAAATAATTTTCGGGGTGTTTCATTTTCAGATAATCCCGCGTATAAGACGCCCAGTCATACCCTTTCAGCCCTTCGACGTCGCGCAGCCAGACCGTGTCTCTGTCGCTGATATGCTGCCGGACAAAACGATCCTGGACGCACCCGATATAACAATTGCCCGTATCCTCGTTAAAAAGCTTGGAAATGTCTCCCAGAACCACCATGTCCGCGTCTAACTGGATTATCTTCTTATATTCCTTCAAAACCTCCGGGATAAACAGCCTGTCAAATATTGCCGACGTCTTAATGTTTGTCGTCAGGAAACCCGCCGTCTTGTCGCGGATGTCGATAAATTTCAGCCGTGCGTTGCCGTATCTGGAAATAACCTTTCGCAGAAGTTCCTTCGTTGCCTCTTTTATGCCGTTGTCAAAGACGATAAACTCATACGTATAGCTGCTGTCCGAGTTTGACAGGATGGAAACCATAACCGTCGCGGCATGCTTAACATAATTGTCATCAACCGAAAACGTTATCGGGATAATCTTTTCTTTCATAAATTTTCTCCTATTTTTGAGCATACTTGGTTAAGGCGTCAATAAACGTCTCTCGGCCGAATTCCATCGGCGGATATTGACATCTTACACGGCTGACACGTTCATTTATGAAACGTTCGTCATCCCAAAAAGGCAGCCCGGCACGTTTCATAAACTCTGCAAAAATATCATATTTTTGGGCAAACGAACGATTAAACTGTCCATAATCAAGCCGCGAATAAATATCAAACAAATCTTCCGGTTCCGACATATGTACACACGGTATGCTAAAATATTCCGCCAATTCCATAACCCTCGAATCATGCCCGTCGATAAAAGCAGGAATCCCCGCCAGCAAAGACACGATATTGCCGTGGATGCGACCGCCTATGGAAAAATTAAACCCGCTGTTTTTTAAATCCTCATCCCATGCCAGATAATCGCCGTAAATTCGAAGCCGCTTCTGGTTGTACAAAGTCGCAAAGAGGCCGTTGCGCAGATGCGGCAGCTCCATTCCCAGGGTCTGGGGAATTTCTTCTTGTCGCAGCAGCAGACGGTATAAGACGTCCTGATCCACAAAAACAGAATTTGGATATTGATGAAAGTAAACATGAAATCTCTCGTCAAACCAGAAATGTGTTCCGTTCAACACCGGCTTGAGCTCGCTTTGCACAATATCCTGCGGGACTATAACCAGATTGCGCCCGTTCATAAACAGGGACGGGCAGCCGGTTACCGTAAAGTCACTGTCCGAAAATCCAAGCTTTTTAACAACTTCCGCCGTAAAATAACCGCGCAGCGAAATCATGCCTCCTGTATCCAGTATACTCCCGATAAAGTCGCAGCCCTCCTGCCGGATGTCTTCAACAAAATCCGTATGATATAAATAATCGGATTGGGCTCCCACTCCGATAAAATGAAACGGCTTTTTAATTTTCTTAACCGCATGCGCCCAACGCCGCAGCCCATGCTCTTTGGCATAGGTTCCCAATACATTGGCCGGAAACGTAACCAACGCATCATATTTCTCGTTAATCCGATCCGCATCTTTAAGAAACTCGTCCGTTCGGGATAAAAACGTCGTGCACACATCCACGTCAACATACGGCGACAACATCACCTTCTGCATACCGAACTGAAAAACGTTATTGCCGCTGTTTCCCCCCATGCCGGCAAGCCCCTCAAATGACGGAAGCTTGTAATCATAAGGCTGCATCTGATCTTTATCAATACAAAGCAGCACTTTTTTCTTTCTCTGTTTTTTTTCAAATAAGTACATAACACCACCAATTAAATATTTCAGACTACCGCAGTTAAGATATACCAAACGGCAAAAACAGTCTCTCTCCTACCTGTGCCATTCCACGCCATGCTTTAAAACCTTGGCGGGTACCCCCCCTATAATACAATTTTTAGCTGTAAAAACCTTATTAACCACAGACGATGTGGCAATAACGCAATTGTCGGGAATTACCGTTCCTTTTAATATCATATTGCGCATACCCAGCCAGACATGGTTACCCAAAACAATATCTTTCGGAACATTAATTTGCTCGGTTTGGCCTTGTTGCGTAATTTTATGTCCGTCACCCGGGCGGAAAAAATTTTGTACCGAAAACATACAGTCGTTTCCTATTTTAATACAGACTCCGGGGTCTTCTCCCAAATAAAAAACCGTATGGCCGCAAGAAAAATTTTCCCCGATAATTAATTTGTTCCCCGGTTTCATCGGTGCATCAACAAAGACATCACAGATATTATAGCGGGTCTTCTGAATGACAATTTCCACCCTGTCGCCTAATTTAAAACGGCAATTTATAAACTTTATGGGAGCGTGGAGTTCTACACGATTGTCATTACCGTAAAAAATAACAGTCAACCCTTCTATTTGAGGATTATATTCCTCACGGCCGTCTTCATGAATTAAAACAAATCTGTTGTTCTTGCCAAAGTCCTGTATACTGTTTCTTGCCTTTTCCGCCGTTACCTGCTGAATTCTTTTTTTACGGCAAAGTTCTTCCTGTTCCAACAATTCTATTCTGGACAACAGGTCTGTTCTATTGTCATTCCCGCTTTTTTTCTCTTTCAGTGTATCTTCCAGAACTGCCACCCGGCGCCGCAGCAGCTCCGTTGCATCCGGCTGCCGATAACGCCGGCGGAAAGCTTTTCGCCTCTCCCGGTTCGGAATAAAACACGCCGCCGTATGCACTAAAAAGTTTCTTATCCTCATTTGCTCAATCCCCTTTTTGTCATTAATATCCCAAATATATTCGCGCCCGGATTACCGCTGTATTCGCGTTCGTCTTACCGCTGTACCGCCGGCCATTTGCGCCTGTAATCCTGCCGGCATTTGCGCCCCGCTCATTATGCCGCTGTCGCCGCCTGGCGTTCGTGTCCCCAATATCTCCCCGTTCATCTCTCCAGATACTCCCTGAGTTGCCGCGGCGTGCCGACGCAGGCGAAAGCATCCGCCGCAATGTCGTAAACCCCGGTTTTCAGCCCCAGCCGCACCGCATGGTTATAAACATTGCTCATGTAATATTCGTTTTTTGCCTTGTCGCCGTAAATCATCATATTGATGGCGGCGCGCACAAAATCCGCCCCCCGCGCAAACATATACGCCCCGGCGATGGCGTGGCGCGAGATGGCTTCTTTCTCGCGCGTCCGCACCACCACACCCTCCGCGTCCGTTTCCGCGTACGAAAAACAACTCTCGTCCGACGCAAACGTCAGCAGGCTGCCGTCCAGCCTCCGCGCCAGGCAGTCTTCGGCAAACCCCGCAAATGCCTCCCGCGTGAAAATGTTGTCGCTGTCGGCAAAGATGACCGGCAGGTTGTTGTTGATGATCTCAAACGCCGCCATCGCCGTGCAGCACGCGCCCTGCGTCAGCTTTTCCACCGTAACGAACGCCGTGCGGTAGCGCTCCGACAGCCTCTCCAGTTCCGCCCCGTTTTCCTCCCGGAAGCGCTCCTGAATAATCAGCGTATAATGCGCATCGGGCAGGCTGACCCCGTCCAGAACCCGCTCAATCATCATCTTGCCGTTGACGTCGATAAAAGGCTTCGGCTTGTCAAACCCCTCTGCCTGAAAACGGGAGCCTGCCCCCGCCATCGGTATCACCACGTTAATCATTTCGCCTTAGCCTCCCTCATCAGCATATCTTCGGAAATCTCCGCCCAGTTGTCGGCAAACCGCACCGCCCGGTCGTCAATCGTGATGTCCGCATTGGGCTTGCCGAAAAAAATCTCGTCATATTCGATGCCGTTCTTCTCCAGCCATTCAAACGTCATCTTCCCGACGTTTTTCAGCGCCTTGCCGACATTGTGCCCGGTCGAGCCCATATTGCGCGCGGTATTGATAATCACCGTGTGCCCCGCCGCCCTGAGCGCGCGGATTTTCTCCGCCGCTCCCGGCTTGGCCCTGACGTCGGCGTACGTTTCCCCGTCTTTGCGGATGTCGCAGATTGTCCCGTCCAAATCAATGCAGATGCGTAATTTCCTCTGTTCCGTCATATCGCTTGCTCCCCGTATAAAACCTCGTTAAGTTTCCGTACCGCCGTCAGGTAAAAGGCCCTCTGCCGGTTCGTGTCGTCGCCGTGCAGCGGTATCATCGTCAGAAACAGCAGCCCCTCAATCAGCTTGATGTCCCGGCTGTCGTATCCGTATTCGACTGCCAGTTCGTCAAAAAACGGCTCCAGCTTCTCCGCCACAATCGGCGACGAAATCTGAAATTCGTAATCGTCCCGCCCGTTCTGCTCCAGCCGGTACAGCCCCGCAACGATAAAATCGTAATGCCCGACGATGCTGTGGCGCAGCTTGGCGATGTCGTACCGCGGGTCGCCGTAAATCGTCTGCGTCCTGAACCGCCCGCGCGGGTCCACGAGCTTGAAGATATAATGCATCGGGTCAAACAGAATGTTGGAAAAGCAATAGTCGCCGTGCACGATGGTGCGCTTTCCGTATTCGGCAAGCCGTGCCAGCGCCGCCGCCAGGTCTTCCTTAAATTCGGGATAATTGCGGTAGTGCGTGCTGTTGATTGTCAGATAGCGGCTCTGCATCATCTCCGCAATGCGCGGATATTTTGCCGCAATTTCCGCCAGCCGCTGTTCGGTCTTGACGATGTAGATTTCCTCCAGTTCGCCGCGGTCGGGTGCCTCGGTGTATTTTTCAAACACCTTATGCACTTTCAGCAGCGCCTCGATGATGTTGTACCAGTCTTCCAGGTTGTTGGAACCGTAAATAAAGGTCTCTGCCAGATTCGCATAGCCGTAAAGTTCCATCTCCACCCGCGCAAACTCGCCGTCTTCGCTGACGTCAAACACCCGCGGCGCATAGCACGAAATCTCTTTAGGCAGGCTTTGGTACCAGTTCGCCTCGTCCAACAGCTTCTGCTTCTTTTTGGAAATTTTCGTAATCGTCCCGCGCACCGCGTCTACCGCCAGATTGTTGAACTCGCGCGCCGAAAACAGCCCCAGCCGCGCCTGCACCGCCCCGCTGATATGCCCGAAGTCGAACCAGTTCCGCGTCGTCTTGATTAAAATCGGCACCTGCCGGTTATAGTTGAGAAACACGTTGATAATGCTCGGTTGCTCCGCCCGCAGCTCCTCAAACACCAGCCGCTTCAGCAGCCGCGTGTCCGAAAACTTGTAATACCCGGCCAGCGCCTCTTTCCCCGTTACCGAAATGTCGCGCTCTTTGTTGTAAATGCGCAGCAGATGCCCGTTTTCGTCTTTGGTCGCCAGGCACCATTGTTTTGAAGTCTTGATGTTCGGCGACGCCAGAAACACGTCCGCCTCTTCGGGAAACGGCTCGTTAATCAGCGTATCGCCGAGGATAATCTGCGTCGGCATGTCGTCGTTGCAGCTGCCCAGCATCGAAACCAGCGCCGTCGCCGCATCGTCATCTCCGCCGACAAAAATCTGCCTGACGTCGGGATAACTGTAGCCCAGAAACCGGCTGAGCCGCGTGTTGCTGGAACGCAGCACGATTTTGATGTCGCCCGCCCCGTTCTTCTTCGCCGCGTCAATGCACCAGTTAATGGCCGGCTTGCCGCGTATCGGCAGCAGCCCCGGGTCGGTAATCATGCCCGAAGAAATGTTTTTCGGGTTAAACTTCCCCGCTGCCAAAATAATCGTGTTAATATCGCCGCTGTTATCAATGCTCATGTTCTGTTCCTGTCATAAATTGCTTTGTTGGCCTGAAGTCCGATTTCTCCTCTGCCCGCTCCGGCAGCAACTTCCCTGCCCGTCCCGGCGGCAACTCCTCTGCCCGCTCCGGCACCACTCCCCCCGTTTTTCCCCGCTCCGGCTCTCCCGGCACCGTCCGTCCCGGTTCTCAGCCCCGCGTCCTCATTCTTCTTCAAATACAGATACAGCGTCGTCCTCCCCACGCCGAGCCGCCGCGCAATCTCCGCCTTGGCCAGCCCCTGCCGCAGCCCGTCAAAAATTTCCCTGTTCCGGCCGTCAAGGCTTGAAACCGCTGCCGTGCCGAACGGCCGTCCGCGCTTTTTGCCCGTCCGTTTAAGCTCATCCTGAATTCCTTTGTTCCTGATAGATAAAACCGCTTTATAAAGCTGAAGGCATATCTCCGCTGCCCGGTCAAACGTCTGCGGAAAAAGCGCGTCAATCCGCAGCCCCTCCTTAACGCAGTACAGACTGATGCCCTGCCGCGCCGCCAGGCTCACTGCCTGCAAGGCTTCCTCGTAACGGCTGCCGAGCGCCGCCGCATCGGCGACAATCATCGTATCTCCTCTCCCCGGCCGCCCGGCGGCTTTCTCCGGCCTCATTCTGCCCGTGCGCCCCGGCCGTCCCACCGCTTTCTTGGGCTTTTCCCCTGCATAATTCCCGGCCATGGCCTCCCCGATGTTCGCGCCCGTCAGCTCCCCGCACGGAACCAGACCGTACGCTTCTGCAAACGTCCGGATTTTCTCCCTGTCCGCTTCTTCCCGTCCGTTTCTCACAAACGCAAATTCCATCGCCCGGCACTCTCCGTAAACCACCGTTTATGAAGACAGTCCTCGGCAATCTTTTCCATTTACATCGTTTTAGCCACAAAAACGATGAATTACGATAAAATTCTTGACTTTGCCTAAGATGTTTATATGATGGCCGCAGATATACAATTTAAACGGTGGTTTATTGTATAGTCCCGCTCCTTCCGGTTTAATTCAGAAAACATAAAGGAATGGCTATATGATATACGGATACATTCGCGTCAGCACCGACCGCCAAAACACGGCAAACCAACGCCACGAAATCGAAAAATTCGCCGCTTTTTCGTCCCTGCAGATTGACCGCTGGGTCGAAGAAACCGTATCTACCCGCAAAGGCCTGCAGGAACGCCGGCTCGGCCGCCTGCTTGGCCGCCTGCAAAAGGGGGACATCCTGATTGCAACCGAACTGTCGCGTCTGGGGCGCAATATGCTGGAGGTCATGGGCATATTGCAGCATTGCCTGGAAAAAGACTGCCAGATATGGACGCTGAAAGAAAATTACCGCCTCGGCGCAGACATTCAGAGCAAAGTCCTCGCTTTCGCCTTTTCCCTCGCCGGAGAAATCGAACGCCAGCTGATTTCGGAACGCACCCGCAATTCGCTCCAGCGCCTGCGCGACGAAGGGCGCCGCAGTTGTATGAACACGACGCGGACGGTGGAGAAGCTGCTGAATGTCA
>OJMH01001268.1_pt1 | contig 26305 bp, 19 predicted proteins | sample 1597111 | NCBI WGS metagenome assembly OJMH01 (sample SAMEA2452115, study PRJEB22498) | human gut metagenome | reverse complement strand
AGGCGTCGGCCGCCGGCTTGTCCTGGCGGCCCAGGGCGCGGGACACCAGACTGCCGGAACCCATGCCGAGTGTGAAGCCGATCGACTGAATGATCGCCATGATCGCAAAGACGATGCCGACCGCGCCGGTGGCGCTGGTGCCGAGTTTGGCGACGAAAAAGGTGTCGGCCATATTGTAGACCGCCGAAATCAGCATGCTGAAAATGGTCGGGATCGCCAGAGAGATGACCAGCCGGGGAATCGGCGTTTCGGTCATCCGCTGAAATTGGCGTTGTTCCGCTGCGGTTCGTGCCATGGCTGCCCCTAAAATTTCATCCGGTTGCCGGTCAGGTTCTCATACATGCGGCAGAGGTAGATTTCGAACTGCCGCTGCTCTTCGGCGGAAAAATTCTGCAGTGAAATCGCGTTGACCGCTTCAAAACGTTCGGCCAGTTCCCGATAAATGCGGCGTCCCCTGGCGGTGATGCCGATACCGGCGGCGCGTTTGTCGCCATCGACGTCGTTGCGGACGATCAGCCGGTTTTCCTCCATGTTGTTCAATAACTTGGAAATGGTCGCCGGATCGATGTCGCAGGCGTCGGCCAGCTCTTTCTGCCGGCAGTTGTCGTGCAGCGCCAGAAAATGAAGGATTTTCGGCTGGCCGGGCGACAGGCCGATTTCGAGAATCAAAGGACGAATCCGGTTCTTCTGCGCGTTGAACACCTTTAACACCAGCAGATTGAACGGTATTTTCATGATAGTTGGCTTTCTAATGGTTGCAAAGCTAACTATATCGCCAAAACCTTTTTTGTCAAGTCGATTGGCGTTTTCGTTTGACCGGTCTTTTTTGATTGGGAATTCCCGGAAACAATGGACTGCCGGAAAAAGGCCGACCGGCCCGCTCCCGGCAGGAGCCAGGGAACGAACCGGCATCGGCCGAATTTTTCGGGAGGCTTTCCCGGTTACTGTTTGGTGATTTTGACCATAACCGTCGCGCCGTTGATATCCAGGGCGGTGCCCTGCAGACCGGGGGTCCGGGTCAATTGCACCGCCTGCGTTTCGGTTTTGATGTAAGCGGCGAAGTCGACCGGCGCCCGTTCGAATTCCGGCAGCTCGAAATCGTATTCGACCGCGATGCGGTCGGCCACCGCCAGATTCAGCTCTTTGCGCAGATTCTGGATCCGGCTGACCAGCTCGCGGGCGAATCCTTCGGCTTCCAGTTCCGGCGTCAGTTTGGTTTCCAGCGCGATGGTGATGCCGTCGCCGGTTGCTACCGTCAGGCCGGGGTTTTCCTCGCGCTGAATGACCAGATCGTCACCGGTCAGCAGTACGACCGTGCCGTCCGGCAGCGGCAGCTCGTACAATTTGCCGCGCAGGATTTCACCGATTTGCGACGAAGTCAGCGCCGTGATGGCGGCGGCGGCCGCTTTCATATTCTTGCCCAGCCGGGCGCCGAGCACTTTGAAATTGGCTTTGGCCGAGCGGTGCACCAGTTGTTCTTCATCGTCGCCCAGTTCGATTTTCTTGACGTTGAGCTCCTCGGCGATGATGCCGGTGGTTCCGGCCAGCATGCGCCGGATGGCCGGATCGGCGACGACGATGACGGCGCGCGCCAACGGCTGGCGAACCTTCAAATTGCTCTGCGTCCGCAGGTAGCGGCCAAGCGAGACGGCGGTCATCGTACTGCGCATCTGCTGCTCCAGTTCGACATCCCGCCGCTCGAGGGCAGCGGTCGGAAAATCGCACAGGTGCACCGATTCCGGCATCGACTCGGTCCGCAAATTCCGGTACATCGCTTCGGTGGTGAGCGGAATAAACGGCGCCGCCACTTTGGCGAAGGTGACCAGCACATGATGCAGAGTCGCGTAGGCTTCCTGCTTGTCCGCGTCGTTCTGGCTCTTCCAGAAACGGCGGCGGCTGCGGCGGATATACCAGTTGGTCAGGTCGTCGACAAATTGGCTGAAACGGTTGGCGGCTTTCTGCAAATTGTAGTGATCCAGTTCGTGCCCGATCTCCTCGACCATCTGCGAAAGAGAACTTAATATCCAGCGGTCGAGCACGTTGGACGGCTGCAGCGGCGGCGCGGCGTCGGCGTTCGGCGCGTAGTGGTCGACATTGGCGTAGGTGACGAAGAAACTGTAGGCGTTCCACATCGGAATCATCACGCCGCGCAGCACTTCCCGGATGCCGCTCTCGGAAAATTTGAGGTCTTCGGCCCGGACCACCTGGCTCCCGAGCATGAACAGCCGCAGGGCGTCGGCGCCGTACTGGTTGACGACCTCCATCGGGTCCGGATAATTTTTCTTGCGCTTCGACATTTTCTGGCCGTCTTCCGCCAGGATCAGGCCGTTGACGACGACATTTTCAAACGGCGGCTGATTGAACAGTGCCGCGCCGAGCACCACCAGCGTATAAAACCAGCCGCGGGTCTGGTCCAATCCCTCGGCGATGAAATCGGCCGGGTAATTGGCTTCGAATCGCTCCTTGTTCTCGAACGGATAATGATTCTGGGCATACGGCATCGAACCGCTTTCGAACCAGCAGTCCAGCACCTCCGGCACCCGGGTCAGCGGCGATTTGCCGCTCGGCGACGGAATTTCCAACCGGTCGACGAAATGTTTGTGCAGATCGGTGATTTTCCGGCCGGTCAACCGTTCGAGCTCGGCCACCGAACCGACGCAGATCGCTTCGCCTTCGGCATTGCGCCAGATCGGCAGCGGCGTGCCCCAGTAACGGTTGCGGCTGATCGCCCAGTCGCGGGCATTTTCCAGCCATTTGCCGAAACGGCCGTCTTTGAGATGGGCCGGCACCCAGTTGATCTTCCGGTTGGCATTGATCATCTTTTCCTTGATCCGGTCGATCCGGACGAACCAGGTGGAGACCGCCCGGTAGATCAACGGCACGTCGTCCCGCCAGCAGTGCGGGTAATTGTGCCGGATGGTGCCGCGGTGCACCAGTTTGCCCTCTTCCTTGAGCCGGCGGATGATATCGTTGTCGACCGACTTGACCGGCCGGCCCTCGTAATCGGGCACTTCGGCGGTGAAGCAGCATTGTTCGTCGACCGGACAGACTTCCGGCATCCGGTACTGTTTGCAGACCGCTGCGTCGTCTTCGCCGAAGCCCGGCGCGGTATGGACGATGCCGGTGCCGTCTTCCGTGCTGACGAAATCGCCGCACATCACCTTGAAAGCGCCCTGGTGTTCCAGCTCGGCAAAGTACGGGAACAACGGTTCATACCGCCGGAATTCCAGCGCCTTGCCTTTGAAGCGTTCGACGATGTTCGGCTGCTCTTTGTAGTAGGCCTTGACCCGCGCTTCCGCCATGATATAGAAGTCGCCGCCGTCCTCGATCCGGACATAATCGATGTCCGGACCGACGACCAGACCCATGTTGCTCGGCAGGGTCCACGGCGTCGTCGTCCAGGCCAGGAAATAGGTGTTGGCGTCGTCGGCGGCCTTGAAACGGATGGTGATTGCCGGGTCGCACACCTCGGCGTAGCCCTGGTTGGCCTCGAAATTGGACAGCGGCGTCGCGCAACGCGGACAATACGGCAGGATTTTGTATCCCTCGTAGATCAGATCCTGATCCCATAACGACTTGAATACCCACCAGATCGACTCCATGTAGTCGCGGTCCATCGTCCGGTAGCCGTTGCGGAAATCGACCCAGCGGCCCATCCGGGTGACGATCTTTTCCCATTCGGCGGTATACCGCAGCACGATCGACCGGCAGGCTTCGTTGAATTTGTCGATCCCGTAATGTTCGATCTCTTTTTTGCTGCTCAAATGCAGCTCTTTTTCCATTTCATTTTCGACCGGCAGCCCGTGGCAGTCCCAGCCGAAGGTCCGCCGGGCGTATTTGCCGCGCATCGTCTGGTAACGCGGCACGACATCCTTGATGGTGCCGGCCAGCAGATGGCCGTAATGCGGCAGTCCGGTGGCGAACGGCGGGCCGTCGTAAAAGACGAATTCCGGCGCTCCCCGGCGCTGTTCCAGCGATTTTTCAAAAATTTTCCGAGCTTGCCAAAATTCCAGAACTTCACATTCCACGTCCGGAAAGTGAACTTGATTGCTGACTTCCTTAAACATTACTCTTCTTCCGTATGATTGGCGGCGTCCGGTTCGAACGACGCGATATTTTCGTATTTCAGGCGGATGCGCTTGCCGGTATCGGAAACGACGAAGCCGGCCAGGGTATCCTGAATGTTGGTGACGGCATCCATCCGGTATTCCGTCCCGTCCTTCATCACCACCCGGAACGGACCCTGGCGAATGCCTTCCGCGTCCGGCTCGAGGTTTTCGAAGAAATCGCGGTCGAACAGCACGTCGTCATACATCTCTTCGTCGAAACCGCCGCCGGCGTTGGCGTCGTCGTTGCCGAGCGACGCTTCGACTTCGGCGGCGATCGCCTCCTCATCGACATCCTCGCCGCGCCGCTCCCGGCGGGCGACGTCGTTCTGCATCCGGATATTTTTCAACCGGGAGGTCAGGCCGTCCACCAGCGGATTTTCTTCTTCCTGCGCGGCGCGGGTCTGTTCATCGATCTTTTCGATGTGTTCGATGTGCTTGGCCAGTTGAATCGGGTAATAATAAGGCATCACCAGTCCGAGCAGGAAATGCTTGGCCAGCGGATGGTTGGCCAGCTCGGCGACGGTGGCGGCGTAAAAACCGCTGGCCAGCCAGGCTGAAATTAGGATGAAATACAGAATGAGGAAAATAATGGAAATCCACCAGCATGACGTCAACAACAGTTCAAGATATTCGGCCAGGCGCCCGAGGACCCCTTCTGCAAATTCTAAATGTCCCATATTGTTATCCCATCCGTTTTCAACTTGTAATCATTATCTCAAGATGATACTATAAAGCCGTTTCGGTCGTTTTTCGAGCCGAAAAATCATCTTTCCCGCCGCTTTTTTGCAAAATCGGCCCGGGACGGCCTGGAAACTGCGGCGGCGGGAGGCCGGAATGCCCCCTTGGACGGCCTTGTTTCAAGGCGACCGGAGAGGGCGGCGCGGCGGCAGGTAATATTCCAGACCGGGCGGAGGCGGCGGCGCGGCGTCGTAGGCCTGGAAGCAAGCCAGATAGGCGTTGTCATTGTTCGGCGCCAGCAGGTAGGACTGGAAAGCCAGCCGTTGCGCCGTCGCCGGATTGCCGGCGCGCCGGTAGTTGTTGGCCAGTTCGGCCAGTTCGTCGGACCGGCGGGCGGCGCCCGGCGGAATGAATTTGAACAATTTGAAATATCGTTTCAGGCTCTGCAGTTCCGGCGGCAGCTCCAATTCGACGAAGTGCTTCAAATATTTCGGCTCCGCCTCCATCATCGCCGCAGTGGAGGCCGGGTTGATCCGAAGCGAACCGGACATGTAGCGATAGGAGTAGATATGCGGATCCTCCAGCGCCATGCCGGTGGCGAAAATCATCAGCGACACCTGATGGTCCGCACAAAATGCGGCAAACTGCTCCTCCGGCGCGTTGAACAGCAGCTCGATGTAATCTTTGATATTGCCGCGGACTGTCTCCAACTCGAATTTCGGCTGCACGATAATCCGGGCGCCGCAGTAACCTTTCAACAGCGAGCTGACATCCAGATTGGCCAGAATCACTTGATTCCGGCAATCGAAGCGGCGTAAATAGGAGATCAGTTGACACAGTTCGCCGATGTCCGGCGGATATTGCCGGCGGCCGCTGAAGCTGGCCGCCCCCTCCCAGTACAGCCCGGCGAGGACGGCGAGAATCAGCAGCGCCCGGCTCCAATGGCGCCGCAGCGTTCGCCAGGCGGCCAGCAGCAGAAACGGCAATGCCGCCGAAAGGAACAACGCGGCGAATACGTGGAAGCGGACGAAGAAGATGAAGAACAGAAAAGTGACGACGGTCAGCAGCGCCAACGGCAGAAATTGCGGCGCCACCCGGCGCAGTTGGCGGCGGCCGCGCCGCCAGCCGGCGAGGAGGATGGTCAGCAGGACGCCGCCGAACAGGATGCCGGGGAAAAAGGCCCGGACGATACTCCAGGTCGTCGAATGCAGTTCCGGCGTCCACAGAAAACGCTGGTCGAAATTGAGCAGCGCCGGATCAGCCGGTTTGACGTTGTGGAATTTGAGTTTTGCCCAGGCCAGGTCCTGGAAATGGCGGTAACTGCCGCCGAATTCGGAGTGCTGCGACAGCCCGTACCAGATGGCGACGGTTGCCGCTACCGCCAACAGGATTGCCGCGGCCCGCCGCCGGTAGCCGCCGGGCCGCCACGGCAGCAGGTTGGCCAGAATCGCCACCGGATAAATGCCGAGTATCACCGGCGACAGCAGGAAACCGTGGGCGATGTTGTACGGCATGAACAACGCGGCGTTGACCATGCCGATTTCCGACACCAGCAGCATATTGCGCCGCCGGGCGCTCGGAATGCCGCCGAGGAGGAGGCGCGCCACTTCGGCGACGCCCCACAAGCCGAGCAGGAATTGGCCGGCATCCCACAATGATACCGCCAGAAAAGCGAGGATCGCCGCCAGGATCGGATAACCGGAACGTTGCCGCCGGCTGCCGGCGGCCATCACCGCGAACCAGCCTACGATGACCGGCATTGCAAACGGTCCCTGCAGCAGGTCCTGGCCGGTGTAGCGGGCGACTGCCGCCGGCGCGACAATGTTGACCAGGGCGCCGGCCAGCGCCCAGGGCCAGGGACAGCGGCAGGCCAGCAGCCACAAAAAAATCAGACCGGGAATCAGCGCGATCCAGCCGAGCAGGCAGCAGCGCATGAAGGCGGTTTCCGCCGGATTGTCTTCAAAGGCGGTCTCCGCCGGCGGCGGATTGCCGGCCAGCCAGCGGCGCAGTTTGACTGCGTAGCCGAGCGTATATTCCAGCCCCAGCGACATCTGTTCTGAAACCTGGTAGCGTTCGGCGCCGACCAGTTGCGGATCGTAACCGGCGATCGGTTTGCCGTCGGCAACCTGATTGATGTAGGAATACATGATGGCGCTTTCGACCAGAAATGGCGTCGCCAGGCCGCCGGCCGCCCGGTTCAGTTTGGCCATATCCTGCCGGGCGATCAGGCCGCGAAAGCAGAAGGTCGCCGCAAAGCAGAACAGAAAAAGCAGCGCGGTGAACCCGAAACGCCAGCGCCGGCATGGAGAACGAAAAATTTGAAGCATGATCTTATTCCCTGCCGGCATGTTCAATGCTGCCGGCGCAGATGCGTCGGCAGGATGCCGAGTTCTTCGCGATATTTGGCGACGGTGCGGCGGGCGACGTTGACGCCGGCGGCTTTGAGCTGCTGGGACAGTTTGTCGTCGCTCAACGGCTTTTCCGGATTTTCCGCCTCGACCAGCGCGCGGATTTTTTCCTTGATGCTCCGGGAGGAGACATCCTCGCCTTCCGCGTTGCGGTAGCCGCCGGAAAAGAAGAATTTGAACTCGAAGATGCCGTAAGGCGTCTTCAGATATTTGTTGGCGATCGCCCGGGAAATGGTCGTCTCATGCAAATCGAGCCGGTCGGCGACCTGCTGCATGGTCAACGGCCGCAGGCAGTCGATGCCGCGGGTGAAGAAATCGTGCTGTTCGACCGCCAGCGTTTCGGCGATCCGCCGCAACGTGCTCTGGCGGTGCTCCAGATTTTTCAACAGGTTCTGGGCCGACAGCAGCTTTTCTTTCAGATACGCCCGGGTTTCCGGCGGCGTTTCCGGATTCTCCAGCATCTCCAGATAGGTTTTGGAAAATCGCAGTTTCGGCAGGTAGTAATCGTGCCCGTGCACCACCGGCTTGCCGTGTTCCAGGGCGATTTCCAGCTCCGGCACGACGAACACCGGATAATCGGGCGCCAGCGCCTGGCCCGGATGCGGGTCCAGCTCCTTGAGAATTTCCAGCAATGCCTTCAATTCATCCAGCGAAATGTTCATCGCTTTGGCGGTTTGCGGCAGTTTGTTGCGGGCGATGTCGTCCAGATGGTGTTCGATCAGCGTGTCCAGCCGCGGATTGTCGATATGGCGCCGGCGCAACTGCAGTTGCAGGCATTCGGCCAGCGTGCGGGCGCCGATGCCGGGCGGATCAAAACTCTGCAGGAGTTCGATCGCCCGGTCGACGGTGGCGAGATCGCAGCCGGCGGCCATCGCAATGTCGGCCGGATGAGTGACCAGATAACCGTTGTCGTCGACGCTGCCGATCGCCAGCTCCGCCGCCCGCAGCAGCGGACCGGAGGCGTCGCTCAGATGGAGCTGCTCCAGCAATTGATCCTGCAGCGACGGCTGCTCGACGAGCGAATTGAGCCAGTAATCGTGCTGCTGCTGTTCTTGCTCCCGGTCGTGATTGACGCTGTCGTAGGTCGGCAGTTCATCCTTCCACTCTTCCGCCAGCTGGGTGCCGGAGAAATCATCATCTCCTTCGCCGGCCTGCCGGTCGGCGTGACGGATGTCCGCCTCGGTGGCCACCGACAGAGGATCGCCGGAGAGTTCTTCGATCGGATTTTTTTCCGCTTCGACCAGCGGATTCTGTTCCAGTTCGTTTGCCACCAGTTCCTGCAGTTCCAGCATCGGGGCGATCAGAAATTCCAGCGACTGCATCTGTTGCGGGGACAGCGTCTGTTCCTGACGCAAAGACTGTTGTTGGGTCAACTGATTGCCGGCCATAAAAAATCCTGTTATTCTGCCGCGTTGCGCGGAATCCATGGTTTATTCTCAAAAACGGGTTGCAATTTACCCTTTTAGAATTTAAATTTGAATGAGTTTTTTTCCAGTCATAAAGCTGGATTTTGAGAAAAATAATATCGAAAGCCAATTTCACCGAAGACTATGAGCGAATCCTCGAATACGGCGGCGATCACCGCATTGGGCAGCGGCAGCCGCGGCAACGCTTTTGTCGTTCAGTACGGCAAAACCGCGATCATGATCGACGGCGGCTTCTCCGCCAGGGAGCTGCTGCGCCGTCTGGAACTTCTCGGCATCGACCCGGCCATCATCCGGGCGATGCTGCTGACCCACGATCACGATGACCATGTGCGCGGCTGCCGGGTGTTTTGCGACAAACTGAACATCCCGCTGTGCGTGTCCGGCCGGACGGCGGAATACCTGCGGCCGCGCCGCAAACTGCCGGAAAAGGTGCTGGAATTCGCTCCCGGAGAGACATTCAAGCTCGACGCCTTTCAGGTGCTGCCGTTTCAGGTGCGGCACGATGCCATCGATCCGGTCGGTTTCCGGCTGCATTGCGGCGGTTTTCACATCGGCATCGCCACCGACATCGGCCTTTTGACGCTCCTGGCGCAACAGCGGCTCCACGATTGCGATGCGTTGGTGCTGGAAAGCAACTATGACCAGCAGATGCTGCTCAATTCCCAGCGCAGCATCAGCTTGAAACGCCGGATCATGGGGCGCAACGGCCATATGAACAATGTCGACGCGGTGGCGGCGCTGGAACAATTGCTGACCCATCGGACCAAGGTGCTGTTTCTCACCCACGTCAGCAGCGAATGCAACCGTTATTCGCTGGTACGCGAGCTGGGTGCCGCCAAGCTCCGGGAATTGTGCCGGGAGGATATTCACTTTTCGGTGATCGAACAGGATACGCCGCAGCCGCCGGTGACGCTTGCCGCCGCCGTTCCGGAGAAAAAGCCCGGGAAAAGAACGCCGCCGGTGACCGTTGTTCGGGATCCCGTGCAACTGGATTTGTTCGACCCTCCGGCCGTACGGGTGGCCAAGTGATCGACGAGCGTCTGCTGCAGGTGCCGCCGTTGAAAATGGATTGCCCGAATTGCCGGCAGCGGCTGGATTTGTCGGATTTGCCGCCGGAGGCCGTGGTGCGCTGTCCGAATTGCCGGCAGCGTTTGACGGTGCCGCGCCAATTTGCCGTCTACCAGCTTTTTGAATTGCTTCAGCAAAGTGACCGGGCCTCCGTTTATCAGGCTTATGATCCGGCTTTGGACCGGCCGCTGGCGATTAAGATTCTTCATCCCTACAAAGATCCGGCGCTGGTGGTGCTGCAGCGAGAGATCTTTTACTATTCCGGCCAGATTTCCGCCTGGTTGAATCAGCCGGCCGTCGCCCGGGTTTACAGCGTCGGCGAAGAAGCCGGCCTGCCGTTTCAGGTGATGGAGCTGTTGACCGCCCGGACGCTTGCCGAGCTCGGCCGGCAGGGAAGCCGTTATGATCTGGAATTGCTGCTGCGCAACCTGGTCAGTTTGGCCGACGCGCTGGGGGCGGCCGCCGTTTCCGGCGTCGGACACCATGAATTGTGGCCGGGAAATTTGTTGCTGGATGCGGATGGTCTGGTGCGTATCCTCAATTTCCGGCCGCCGCCGGACCCGCTGGCCGAACCGGTCATTCCATCGGAAAGCTGCCCGTTCATCCGCTATTTGAGCCCGGAGCGCCTGACCATCGGCGAAGAGAGTGTCGCTTCCGATGTTTACAGCCTGGGGGTGATTGCCTATGAATTGCTCAGCGGGGTTCATCCGTTCGAATTGTGCGATCTCGGTGAAATGATCGACAGCCAGTACCGGAATTCCTTTGTGTCGCTGGCCCGCCGCGAGCCGTCGCTGGATGCGGCGACGGCGGATTTGATCGACCGGATGATCAACGGCGAGGTCGGCGGCCGGCCGGAATATCCGGAAATTCAGGTCACTTTTCAAACTGCCCTGGAGCGGGTGATCGAAGCGCGCAATGCGACTGGTTTGTTCGCCCGGTTGCGGAAATACCTGCCGAGCCTGGAAACGACCGGCTCGTAATACCTTTTCCGTTATTCTCTTTCAAAACAGAGTTTGAACCGCAGTTCGGCGCGGTCGAACGTCCGGCCTGCGGTCCGCCTGTACCCGGCGGGCGGATTCCGCCGGGTGCTCCGTTCCTGCCGGGTATTGTTCCGGATCGGCAGATAAAAAAAATCCCGGCAAATCTGCCGGGACTTTCGATTTTATCAGATGCGGAACAGAGGTGATTACAATTGACGCTCTTTTTTCCTTTTCAGGCCGAACGCACCGAGTCCGGCGCCGCCGAGCAACAGCGTGGCCACTACACCGGGAAGCGGCTCGCCAACCGATACTTTGAAGACGTAGTCGGCATTCGCCAAATCATTCGGACCGAAGTAGTTGTCCATCGAGAAGCCAACCAGCCAGCTGCCGTCCGCCGCCACCTGCTGACCGACGTAAGTACCGTTGACGCCATTGATGCCCGGAGTCGAATATTTCTTGACGCCGTCGGCTTCCACCCAGAAACCGACGTTTTCGCCTTGGCCGATCTTGGCGATATCGCCGCTCACCGGATCTCTGAAGACAAAACTGCCGTCCTGCATCGCCAGCGCTTTATATTCACTGCCGATCTGGTTATTGCTGTCGATCGTGTACATGCCGAATGTAACCGCGGAAGTGGTGTTCGGCGCCTTGACCATCGAAAAAGTAACCATCGCCTCACGATTGAAATGCAGGGTGTTCTGCAGCGGCGAAGTGGTGACGATCGCCGTGGCGGTGGTGTTTTTGCTGCTGGAACTGACCGTGTCGTACTGGAACGCCGCGAAAGTCGGGAGCGCCAGCATCAACGCCAACAAAGCAGTTACGAATTTGCTCATTTTGTTAACCTCAAAGTTTCCGTGTTTTATTGCTTGCCAGGTTGCTCTGTACCATAAAATATCCTTGCTTTCCCGTAATGCAAGGAAAGAAAATATATTTTTATCTTTTTTTTGTTGAAAAATAGAAGACGTTTCAAGTAAGCAGGTTGTTCCATTTTGAACCGGACCTTCTCCGGAAGCGCTCCGGCCGGCCGGAGCACCTTGGCGCGAAAGGGAAAATGACGCCCGGGACGGATAGCAAAAATGGTTTACTCCGAACAACTCGACGCGGGGAAAATGCCGGCAGACTTGTCTGGAGTCGACCGAATCCGGCCGGAGAAAAATGAAAAAAGTCTCTCGTCCGGTCCGGGTGGGATCTGACGAGAGACTTTTACGGCGGCCAAGAAATCAACTGAAAATGGTTTGTCCGGTCAGGCCGTCGAGCAGGGCGCTGCCCGGTTCGAGTTTGCGGACCTTCTCCAGCGGCTGATAACGCCGGTAGAGCGGCAGGTACTTCCGCAGAGCCTGCCGGGAGCGGAGAAGCAGTTCGGATTCGACATCCGCTTCAAATGATGTAGGTTGTTCGCCGCGCGTCCAGGCCGCTTCGAATTGATACAATTTTTCATAGAAGGCGTTGGCTTTCAAGGCCGGCCGGTTGTTGTCGAGCACGAGGTCGGTTTCGTCGTATTTTTCATTGCGGGCCAGTTTGCCGCGCAGGAAGTCGATGAACATTTCCCAGCGCACCAGGTAATAGTCCTTCAGCAGTCCGTGCCATTCGCGGCAGCAGTAGTCGAACAGCGGCTGCGGCTCGTCGACCGGCCCCCACAACGTCAGCTGCATCCGGACGTTGTATTCATAGAGTGCTTTTTCCGCCGGTTCTTCGGCGCAGGCGGCGGCTTCCTGCAGGAACTTGTCCATCCGGAACAACGGATGGGTGGCCAACAGGGCGTCGCAGTCGCGCATCAGCGTCAGAAATTCTTCGCTGCGCGCCTCGAAATTGGCCTGATCGTTGGCCTTGAACGCTTCGGCCGCATCGTGCCAGATGAATTTGCCGAGCGCTACCAGCGCCTGGCGGCCGAGCGTCAGGACGTCGAAACGGTAGCCGGCGTTGCCGCCAAGCTCGTCGGCGGCTTGCAGCAGCAATTCCCACGGCGGGAAGAACTGGCCGGGCTGGTCGGTGTCCAGGTTGAAACCGATCCAGGCGTTGGCCGCCTTGACATCGAGCCGGGGCCGGGCGGAAAATACGCCATCGGTCCGCCGATTGCAGTAAACGGTTTGCAGCATGATCTGCCAGGCTTGCCATGCCGGCTCCGGCAGCGCGCCGTAACGGCGTTTGACGTAAGCCTGCAGCCACGGCAGCAATTCGATTTTCTCCTGCCGCAAAGTGGTTTCGAACATCAGTTCGAAGATGACCGGATTGTTTTCGATGCTCTCCGGAAAGGCGCCGCCGCCGACCAGATTGCCGTATTTCTGCCGCAGCCGGTGGAAGGTTTCCGGAATATAGGCGAGGTTGCCGCCGATTTCCGTCTGGCCGCCGAAACTGTGAATGATGCCCCAGGCGACCGGCGCGCCGAACATGCCGCCGGTTGCCTCCAGCCGTTCCTTGCCCATATCGAGAAGCAGCAGCCGTTCGGCCGGCACCGCCTGGATGATCGGTCCCCGTTCGCTCCAGGCCTGCATGACCCAGACCGCCTCCGGATCGGCCCGGCGCATCTGTTCGTAGACGAATTTGCCGCAATGGCTCAGGTAGGTTTCGCTCTCGTCCGGGGCGGCCTGCTCGTGGAACAGGTCCAGGCTGTAATAGTGATCGGTTCCGAATGCTTCGATCAGTTCCGCGATAAAAATGCCGGTCAGTTCCGCATAGGCCGGATCGGTCGGTTCCAGCAGATTGACGCCGGGGAAATTGCACCAGCCCATGCCGGGATGGACCGTGGCCTCGGGATGCAGCTCTTCCCAGCGCGGCGGAATCTGGCCGGAAAAGAGCGGCAGAATCGGTTTCATGCCCCAGGCGCGTTCCGCCTCGATGATGCGTCGGCCGAGCTCACGGTGGGTTTCAATCCAATGCAGCGGCAGCGGTCCGCAATGCGAGTGCATATTGTTCATCCACTGCCACGGCAGAAACGCCGGGCCGGACAGAAAGGCGCGCACTTCGGCATCGGTCAGGCCGGCGCGCAGGAAGGTGCGGTACCAGACCGCTTCGATGCCGGTGACGGCCAGCGGCATGTTCAGGCCGTTGAGCGCCATGAAGTCGATCTCGTCCTCCCAGCGTTCCCAATTCCAGAAGGCGGCGGTGTAGCCGAAGGTGCAGTAATTCAAATAAGGGCGCACCGCCAGCGGCAGCGTCATCGAGAATTCCCGTTCCAGCGCCGGCGGCGTGTCCGGCAAATCCAACTGGCAGCCGCACCAGGAGATATGGGCATTGCAGAAATATTTCAGAAACCAGTTGAACCCGACGGCCAGCGCGATCGGCGTATTGCCAGTGATCTGCAGCCGTCCCGGCTGCGGGGTGGACAGTTTGAAGCATTCGGTCTGTCCGTCCGGCTGGAGCCGGGGATCGATCAAGGTTGACCAGCGGGGGGCATATTTGTTGACCAGGCGGATAAAGGGTGTCGTATTCATCGTTTTCCTTAAAAGCTTGAAATTGCTGGAATGTCTGAGCGTTTCCAATCGTAAATTCTTATTTTGCCAACATGCGGCGCCGGACTGCCGACCCGGCTCGCGCGCCGCCGACCGGAATCATTCGGCAGACCTCTACTATAGAGCATTTTCCGCCGCCATTCAAACGGCGGAAAATGAAAAGCGCTTGCATTTGCCGGAAGCACCGCTATAATAGCCTCAAAAAAAATTTACCGGAAGCGGGGCACGATGCAGAGTTTGAAAATTGAAGGCGGCGCGCCGATCGGCGGCGAGGTGGTCATCAGCGGCAATAAGAATGCCGCGCTGCCGATGATTGCGGCGGCGTTATTGACCGAAGAGGAAGTTGTTTTGCACAATATGCCGGATATTCTGGATGTCCGGGCGATGCTGTCGGTCGCCGAATTGCTCGGCGCCGATGTTTCATTTGAGCGCAACACGGCGCGGATCCGGTCCGGCCGGCTGCGCGGCAATGAAGTGCCGCGTTCATGGTGTTCAAAGATGCGGACTTCCATCCTGTTTGCCGCTCCGCTGACGGTTCGGACCGGCGGGGCGACGCTCTATCCGCCGGGCGGGGACATCATCGGCCGGCGCCGGCTGGACGGCCATTTTTACGGGTTGGAATCGCTGGGGGTGACGATCGAATGCGACGACGCCTATTGCTTTCAGGCGGCGAAGCGCCTGCGGGGCCGGGAGCTTTTCCTGGATGAAGCGAGCGTTACGGCGACGGAGCAGATTCTGATGGCGGCGGTGCTGGCGGACGGTGTGACCGTGCTGCGCAATGCCGCCAGCGAACCGCATGTCACCGATCTGGCTGAACTGCTCAACACGATGGGCGCGAAAATTTCCGGTCTCGGCAGCAATACGTTGACCATTGAGGGGGTGGAATCGCTGCACGGGGTGGAGTATACGGTCGGCGGCGACCATATCGAGGCCGGCAGTTTTCTGGCGATGGGAGCGGCCTGCGGCGGCGAACTGACGATCCGGGGTACGACGCCGCGGCATTACTGGATGATGCGGCGGGTGTTCGAACGGTTGGGGATTCAGCTCAAATTGCTGCCGGACGCCATCTTCCTGCCGGGCGGGCAGGAACCGGGGATCAAGCAGGATTTCGGCGGCCATATTCCGGTGATTGCCGACGGGCCGTGGCCGCAGTTCCCGTCGGATATGATGAGCTGCGCGATCGTTGCGGCGACGCAAAGCCGGGGAACGGTGATGTTCTTCGAGAAAATGTTCGAGAGCCGGATTTATTTCGTTGACCGCTTGATCAGCATGGGGGCCAACGCGATCGTCTGCGACCCGCATCGGGCGGTGATTACCGGGCCGGTCAATTTGCGCGGGACGGTGCTTTCCAGCCCGGATATCCGGGCCGGCATGGCATTGCTGATTGCGGCGATGTGCGCCTCGGGCCAGAGCGTCATCAATTCCAGTGAAATCATTTTCCGCGGTTATGAGAATATCGTTGAAAAAATTCAACGGGTCGGCGGGAAGGTGACCTCGGCGCCCGGCGGCTATTGACGCCGGGAAAGGTGGGAGACGCATAAGCCGTTTTTCTTTCGGGCGTTACGGTCGGCATTGGCCTGAGTTTTTTTCATTCAGTTGCTGCCGCGGATCCGGTAGTTGCGCGGCGAAACTCCGGTGTGCCGCTTGAAGATTCGCGAAAAATAATATTGATCCGGAAAACCGAGCGCCGCTGCGATTTCCTTGACGCTTTGCGGCGTGTTGTGCAGCAGTGACCGGGCCATTTTCAGCCGGTGCTCGGTATGGTATTCAAGCGGTGATACGCCCCAGGCCCGCTTGAAAATCCGAAAAACCTGGGAAGGCGAACGGTGGATCAGCCGGCACAACAGCGCCAGATCGAAGTTGCGGTTGAAGTTCTGTTCCAGATACTTTTTCAACGCCGCCGCTTCCGGGTTGAACGGCTCGGCCGCCGAGCGGATGTGATTGCCGATGTGGTACAGCAGCGTGCAGATGGCCAGCCAGCCGCCGTAACGTGCATCAGCCAGGTGGCCGGTGACCAGTTCCCACGAATTCCGGAAGGCCTGCTCCAGAAAGCATTGCGGCAGGAAATAGACCCCTTCCAGATGGTACATTGCCATCAGATTTTCCACCAGCTCGCCCGAAACATTGAACCAGATTTTGGTCCACGGATCGGCGGGCGCGGTCCAATAATGGCGCCGGTGTCCCCGCGGAACGATATAAGCGTCTCCGGCCGACGGCCGGAACGAATGTCCGTTAATCTGGTAGAAACCGCTTCCGGAAACGATGTATTCGAAGGTGTAAGCCGGGTTGGGAAATTCGTCGAAACCGATCCGGTAGCCGGGCGGACAATAGGAAATGCCGCATAACTGTATCGCCAGATTCTCATCCTGTTCCGACGGCAGGAAAAATACACAATCCTCGCCGTTCGGTTCAAAGCGCTGCCGGTAAGCCATTCTTTTTCCCTTTCCGTTCTATTGGTGCACGATAATGTAATGCAATTGACCGGGAAATTCCACGCTTCCGGATATCTTTGCAATCATCGTCCATTTTTTGCATGATTCGGCCATTTCATTGCAGGAGTATTTGTAGTATAATTATACGATAGGAAAACGGATCCGGACTTCGCGAAAATTTCAATGGATTACGGAAAGGAGAAACTGAAATGCGTTGTTTGAGTAAAACTTTCACGCTGATAGAGTTGCTGGTTGTGATCGCGATTATCGCCATTCTCGCCAGCATGCTGCTGCCCGCATTGTCAAAGGCGCGGGCGGCGGCGATGGGCATCCAGTGTCTCGCCAACCTGAAGCAGATCGGACTGGGCGGGACGATGTACGTGAATGACAACGATGACTGGCTGCTGCCGATGACGTTGATCGAAACTCCGGTCAACCGCAGTTGGCTGCAGGCGTTTCAGGAAATGGGGTATGTCGGCGACTGGAAAGCGATGGTCTGTCCCTCGGCAAGACACGGAGCGGATTTAAAAGCCGAGCTCACCCGGTATCCGAAAGAGGGGGCCAGTTACGGCGTCAACGCCAACTCGATCGGCCACAACAGCCGGGGAACGGGCTGGAGCCAGACGCACCGGTTCATCGAATTTACCGACTGGGCGACGCGGACATTATGGTATGCCGATGCGGCGCAGAGCGGAATCGATTCCGGGGTGGCCAGCGATACCAGTATTTTGGTCGGCTTCGGCTATGGAGTTTATCCGGTTGATTTTACCGCCGACGGCTATTATATGACCAGCGCCCGGCACAGGCATGCGGTCAATGCCGTGCTGCTCGACGGCCATGCCGAAGCGCTGCCGGTACCGGCGTTGATGGAGTACGATCCGCACTGGCTTCCCCGCACCGGCGCCGATGGTTCATTATGGACCTGGTAAAGGGAGGATGGCGCAATGATGCGGTCTCTTGCCGTGGCGGGCTGTCTGGCGGCCCTGGCCAATGTTGCTTTTCCGGCCGGGATTCCGGTGCCGGAAAAGAAGTTCATCGAATGCTCCTGGACCACCCCGACTCCGGCGTACGTCCGGGAAAACATCCGGGAAATGGAACGCCGGGCGCCTTACGACGGAATCCGGATCCGTCTGGAAGCGGAGGGGGAATATCAGGGCGAAAAAGTAATCTGCGAACCGTTCCGGATTCTTTCCGGAATCCGGTGGCGGTACGAATGGTTTGAATCGGCGGTTGCCGATTTGAAGGCGACCGAGTTCCGGCAATTCACCGATAATTTCCTCGATACCGGGTTTCAGCCCGGCATCCGGGACTGGTTCGACGACGCGGCCTGGGAGGCGGCCTGCGCCAATTTCGGATTGATGGCGCGAATCGCCAGCGAAACCGGAATGAAAGGGCTGGTCGTCGATCCGGAAATCTACCAGGAACCGATGTTCCGTTTCGCTCCCGGCGGCAACCATTCCTACGAAGAAACGGTGGAGCAGGTGCGCCGTCGCGGACGTCAGTGGGGAGAAGCGGTATTCGGCGCCTACCCGGCGATCACGCTCTTCTTTTACTACGGCTGGAGTTATAATCTCCCGGCCGGCCGGCGCAGCGCCGGCGACGCCCTTGAGGCGCTTTACGGTTATCCGGGATTGCTGGTGCCGTTTCTGAACGGCGTTTACGATGTCCTGCCGCCGGAAGCGGTTTTTATCGACGGACACGAGGATCAAAGCTATCAGGCCTGTTCGCCGGAGCAGTTTCACCGGATGCACTGCGATTTCTCCACCCGGTTCGTTTCGCTTGTCGCTCCGGAGAACCGGAATAAATTCCGGGCCCAGACCCATCTGGGGCCGGGCATTTATCTGGATGCGTTTTTCACCAATCGCCCGGGAGATTACTGGCATCTGAAACCGGAGGCGTCCGACCGGGTAACGCTTTTCCGCAACACGCTGCTGTGGGCGCTGGATTCCACCGACCGTTACGTCTGGAGCTGGGGAGAACAGTTCCGCTGGTGGGATTTCCCCTATCACGGGTCGATGGCGCTGCATGTGCAGAATCACGGGACCGGCGATTTCTGGGAGAATCGGGCGCCGGGAATTACCCGGGCCGTGCGGATCGCCAAACGCGATCCGGAAGCGATTGCCGAGTACATCGCCGCCCGAGCCTGCCGCAACCTGGTCCGCAACGGCGATTTCACCCGTCCGGCGACCGCGGTCGAACCGGTTCCGGAGTGGAGTTACTGGGAAGATGAGGCCATTTCCCGGGGAAGCTGCAGGGTGGATGCCGAAGCGGGTGGCGTGGTCTGGACGCATACGGGCTGGGGATTGCTGGAACAGGCGGTTCCGGTGAGCGAAGGGCATTTGTACGTGTTGCGGCTCCGGGCGGACGACCGCGCCGCGGCGGGTGAACCGGCGGCGCTGATCAACTGGATGGATGCGGACCGCCGGTTCATCCGGAGCGATTACAACCGTTCCGTCCTGTTTGGCCTGCCCGACACGGCGGGAGTCCGGGAAGGGCTGGAACTGGTATTCCCGCCCCCGGGCGCCGTTTATATGAGGGTATTGTTCGGAGTATGGCGCCAGACCGAAAGCGACGGGCCGATCCGGTTTCATTCGGTGGAAGTATATGATTTGGAATGACGGGCAGTCCGGACTGCCTCAAGGAAGGAACAAAACACAACATGGCGAAGCATAAATGCGGAGTGGTGATTACTCCAGAAGATTTGCACGGGTGCGATTGGGGCGGGAAGCTCCGCGAGAACGGCCTCAACACGCTGGGACTTCACGCCGGCGGCGGCGAAGAGGAACAGGAGGTGCTGGCCCTGCTGGGCCGGACGGCGCAGCAGGCGTTTCGGCAGTCGATTGGCCGATATGGAATTCAAGTCGAATATGAATTGCATTCGGCGTGTTCGCTGCTGCCGCGAGCGCTCTTTGCCGAACATCCGGATTATTTTCCGGTGAATAAGCTGACCCAGCAGCGGATGCCGCACGGCAACTGGTGTATTTCCAACCCCGGAGTCCGGGAGGTGCTCCGGCGGAATGTCCGGCAGCTTGGAATGCTGCTTGCGCCTTCCACGCACCGGCATTATCTGTGGGGCGCGGACGGGATCAACGGCTGGTGCCACTGCGACGCCTGCGGCCGCTATGGCGATGCCGACCAGGGATTGCAATCGGTGAATCTGCTTGCCGAGGCATTGGCCGAACAGGATCCGGCGGCCGAGGCCGCCTACCTCGCCTACAATCAGAGCACTTATGAATTCTCCCGGAAACCGGCCGCCAACGTGTTTCTCGAATTCGCGCCGATCACGCGCTGTTACCGGCACACGATCGACGATCCGGCCTGCGCCGTCAACCGTTATTTCATGCGGCAATTGAAAAAGCTGCTGCGTCTCTTCGACCCCCGCCGGACGCAGGTCCTGGAATATTGGCTGGACAGTTCCTACTTCAGCCGATGGCGGAAACCGGCGGTCGTCCCGGTGTGCACCCCGGAGTTGATTGCCCGCGACCTGGACGCCTACCGCAGACTGGGCATCCGGCACTTCACCACCTTCGCCGTTTATATGGACGGCGAATATTTTGAACGTTACGGCGATGCGCTGCTGCGCGCCTATGCCGCCAACGTGGCATAAGAAAAAAACCGATGCGCGCGCCGCGTTGCCCTGCAGATGGCTTCGCGGCGCGAGCTGTTTTAAGCCCAAAAACCGCACGCGACGTATATGGCGGAACCTCAAGTTGCTTGACCGGTTTGGCGCGCCGCTCCTCGTCTGGCGGAATCGCCTGTAGCTGCTGAAACTTTCCGCTGTCGCACCCGGTTGCTGCGGGAACTGCCCCGGTATGAAGCCGGGCGGCCCGGCTGCCAGGCCAACTGCCGGAGAATCCGGCCGGATGTTTGAAAATTATATGGCGCGAAAAACTTGTAAAATGACGATTTCGCCGGTAAATTAACCGGAATATCCCCAACTGACGGCAAAGGATGGCACATGCTCGGACCGATTGTTTTTCTTGACGAAGTCGACTCGACCAACACCTATGCGAAAGATCATTTGAACGAACTGGCGGACGGTACGCTGGTGGTGGCGGCCCGGCAGACCGCCGGCCGCGGCCGGGTCGGCCGGGTTTGGCAGTCGCCGGAAAATCGCAACATCTATGCTTCCTATGTGATGAAGCGGTGTCCTCAGCCGTTTTTTGCGACGGCGACCGCCGGTTTGGCCGTGCTGGATACGCTGGAGAGCTTCGTGCCGTCCGCCGGATTTTTCATCAAATGGCCGAACGACGTTTACTGCCGGGATTGTAAAATCTGCGGCATTCTTTGTGAAAGCCGGCCGGCGGAGGGCGGCCGGTGTATGCAGATCGTCGCCGGGATGGGGATCAACGTCAATATGACGCCGGAAGAGCTGGCCGCCATCGACCAGCCGGCAACCTCGATTCTGGCCGAATCCGGGCAGGAAATTAATTTGAAAAAAGTTATCGAAAAATTAGCTTTCTCTTTGAAACGGCGCTATATTATATATTCAAATTCCGTTGACGAAATATTCCTGGACTGGAAAAAAGCGAACCGGCTGATCGGTCAGACGATCAGCGTGATTACCGGGGCGGGACGCCTTTCCGGCCGGGTGGCGGATTTGGCGGCGAGCGGCGAATTGCTGCTGGAAGTGAACGGCGCCATCAAGCGAATTCATTCCGGCGATGTCCATATCGATCGCGATTCGATCGATTTCGGCCGGCTCGGCCGCTGCGAGGGGAAGACGGAGAAATTTGTATAGTTTATTGATCGATTAGTGATAGAACCCAAATCAAGAGGAAAAACGAATGACACTCATCATTGACGGCTTGAAGTTGATGGTACTCGGCATGGGGATGGTTTATATCTTCCTTGCGCTGATGATCGTATTCATGAACGTCCAGTCCAGGCTGTTGAAACCGTTTGCCGGCATGCTCGAACCGCCGCCGCCGCCGCCGAAGCGCAAGCCGAAACCGGCCGCCAAGGCCGACGGCGGAGCCGACCAGCAGCGCGCGGTCGCCGCCATCGCCGCGGTGCACGCTTATCGGCAGGATCACCAGTAAACTTTTTTGAGCAATTCTTTCAAGTATAAAATAGTCAAAAGGAAACGGCTAAATGAAAAAAATTTCTTTTATGGACACTTCGTTCCGCGACGGCTTTCAGTCCTGTCTCGGCGCCCGGGTTAAAACCGAAGATTTTCTGCCCGCGCTGGAAGCGGCGGTGGCGGCCGGCATCGATAATTTCGAAATCGGCGGCGGTGCCCGTTTTCAGAGCTTGTATTTCTATTGCCAGGAAGACGCTTTCGACATGATGGACAAATGCCGCAAGGTGGTTGGTCCGAATGTCAATCTGCAGACGCTTTCCCGCGGCGCCAACGTCGTCGGTTTGGTGTCGCAGTGCCGCGATATCATCGATCTGCATGCGAAAATGTTCAAAAAGCACGGCGTCAGCACGATCCGCAACTTTGACGCGCTCAACGACGTCCGCAACCTGGCCTACTCCGGCCGCTGTATCGCCAGCGCCGGTTTGAAGCATCAGGTCACCGTGACGATGATGGGATTGCCGCCGGGCCTCGATAACGGCTATGCCCATACGCCGGCGTTTTACGCCGATATCCTCAAAGCGATCCTCAAGGACGGCGTGCCGTTCGACAGCGTCGCCTTCAAGGATGCCTCCGGCACTTCGACGCCGAAAACCGTTTACGATACGATCAAGGAAGCGCGCAAGCTGTTGCCGGAAGGCACGATCATTCAGTACCACACCCATGACACCGCCGGCGGCGCCGTTTCCTGCAATATGGCGGCGATTGAAGCCGGCGCCGATATCATCGACCTGGCGATGAGTCCGTTGTCCGGCGGCACCTGTCAGGCCGATATCCTGGTGATGTGGCACCGGTTGCGCGGCACGGATTACCAGATGGACATCGATCCGGAGAAGATCATGAAGGCCGAAAAAGTCTTTGAAGAGTGCCTCAGCAAATACTTCATGCCGCCGGAATCGATGCAGGTCAGCCCGAAGATCATCTTCAGCCCGATGCCGGGCGGTGCGCTGACGGCCAACACCCAGATGATGCGCGACAACAATTGTCTCGACAAATATGACGACGCGATTGCCGCGATGCGCGAAGTGGTCGCCAAGGGCGGTTTCGGCACCTCGGTGACGCCGGTGTCGCAGTTCTATTTCCAGCAGGCGTTTGCCAATGCGATGCAGGGCAACTGGAAGAAAATTACCGAGGGATACGGCAAGATGGTGCTCGGTTATTTCGGCAAGACGCCGGCCACGCCGGACCCGGAAATCGTCAAAATCGCCTCCGAACAGCTCGGTCTGGAACCGACCACCGAAGACGTGCACGACATCAACGACCGCAATCCGAACCTCGGCATCAAAGCTGCCACCGCGAAGCTGGAAGCGGCCAAATTGCCGGTGACCGATGAAAATATCTTCATCACCGCCACCTGCGGCGACAAAGGGATCGAATTCCTCAAGGGCAATAAGCCGATGGGAATCCGTTACAAGGAAGACGAGGCCAAGAAGGCCGCGCCGGCTGCCGCTCCGGCGAAAGCGGCCGCGGCCGCGCCGGCCGATTATACGGTGACGGTCGACGGCAAGAGCTTCAACGTCCATGTCGCGCCGGGCGGTGCCGCCACGGCTGCTCCGGTTGCCGCCGCGCCGGCCGCTGCCGCTGCTCCGGCTGCCGGCGGCGGTGCGATGTTCGACGTCGCTTCGCCGCTGCCGGGCACGGTGGTCAAGACGGTCGTGGAAGTCGGGGAGGAAGTCAACGCCGGCGACACCATCGCCATCATCGAAGCGATGAAGATGGAAACGCCGGTGGCGACGGAAAAGGGCGGCCGGGTGGCCGATATTCTGGTGTCGACCGGTCAGGTGATCGCCTCCGGTGAAGTGCTGGCCGTTATCGAGGAGAAATAATCCATGCGGTTTGTCAAAATAACCCTGCTGCTGCTGGCGGTGTTCGGTTGGGTCGGCCTTCGGGCCGATGCGCCGGAACTGTCGCAGCTGGCCCGACAGGCAGGATACCTGCAGCCCGGTGCTGCGGAAGTATACAACGATGGCATTTACAGTTGGCAGCAACTGCCGGACGGCAATTACGCTCTGGTCTATTGCTGGGATAAACCGGCGATCATCTACTCTTTGAGCGTTCAGCCGAAGCAGAAGGTGATGACCGGCCGTGAAGCGTTGATTCTGGATGTGCCGAATCGCAGCAAGGCGAAGACCAAAATCGCCCTGTCCGGCGAGATAGTCCGGCTGGGCGAGGGGGTGGAAACCGCCGCGAAGGTCCAGCCCGGCGATGTGTTGTTCATCATGAAGGAAAAACCGATCATCCACGATTCGCTGTCCCAGGTGCATACCGGCGGCGATGAGGGTGGTCTGCCGGCGTGGGGCAATATTTTCAACGGCCTGTGGGAAAGTACCGGCGTTTACGACGTCATTCGTCAGACTTCGTCCAGTCCCGGCCAGACCTGGATGCTGGGGCTCGGCCGTATCCTGATGATGCTGGTGGCGCTGGTATTGCTCTATCTGGCGATCGTCAAGGAATTTGAACCGCTGCTGCTGCTGCCGATTGGCTTCGGCGCCATTCTGGCCAACATTCCGGTAGCCGGCATTGCCGGGCCGGACGGCATTCTCGGCATTCTCTACAGTGCCGGCCTGGAAACCGGATTGTTTCCGTTGCTGATCTTCATGGGCGTCGGGGCGATGACCGATTTCGGTCCGTTGATTGCCAATCCGAAGACGGCTCTGCTCGGGGCGGCCGCCCAGTTCGGTATCTTTACTGCGCTGCTCGGTGCCTTGTGCCTGACGCTGCTCGGCAATGCGACCGGTCTGGCGATCAACTTCACGTTGCCGGATGCCGCCAGTATCGGTATCATCGGCGGCGCGGACGGCCCGACGGCGATTTATCTGACCAGCAAACTGGCGCCTCAGCTGCTCGGTCCGATCGCGGTAGCGGCCTATTCCTACATGGCTCTGGTGCCGATCATCCAGCCGCCGATCATGAAATTGCTGACTACCGAACATGACCGGAAAGTGCGTATGAAACAGTTGCGCCCGGTTTCCAAAGTGGAAAAAATCTGCTTCCCGCTGTTGATCACGCTGATGTGCGCCTTCATCCTGCCGGATGCGGCGCCGCTGATCGGGATGCTGATGTTCGGCAATCTGATGCGCGAGTGCGGCGTCGTCGAACGTTTGAACCAGACCGCGCAGAATGCGCTGTGCAACATCGTCACCATTTTCCTCGGTCTGTCGGTTGGCTCCAAGTTGTCCGCCGATCAGTTCCTCAGCGTTCAGACGATCGGTATTCTGATTCTGGGAGCGATCGCGTTCTCGGTCGGTACCGGCGCCGGTGTGATTTTCGGCAAGATCATGAATCGCTTCACCAAGGAAGAGATCAATCCGTTGATCGGCGCGGCCGGCGTATCGGCGGTGCCGATGGCGGCGCGGGTTGCCAACAAGGTCGGTCTGGAATCCGATCCGCACAACTTCCTGTTGATGCATGCGATGGGTCCGAATGTGGCTGGCGTGATCGGTTCCGCGGTGGCGGCCGGCGCACTGTTGAAGGCGATCTCGATGTTGAATTGACCGAGATCGTCTCGGACGATTGCTTCAAAAGGCGGTTTCCCGTTCGGGGAGCCGCCTTTATTATTGCGGCGGCATGATCGGACGCGTTGGGGGCGGACTGGTCGAAATGGGCTGTTCCTGACTGGGCTGTGCCGTCAAAAGAGGTGAGGACGGCTGGCGGCCGCTTGGGACGGACAAGTTTTTCAACGGGCGTTTCTTGTTCAGGAGGTCGCCAGAGAGTTTAAAATTTCCGGAATCTCGTCGTATTCAATATTGTCGTCAAATTGTTCGGTCAGTTCCCACCTGCCGCGCGAAGGATTGGAAAGCAAGCCGTACTTTTTCAGGTAAGTCCTGGCCCAGCCAATCCGATAGGAAACTTCGGCGCAATTGCCGTTTTTATGCGGAATTGTCACAATATCTTCGGGAAGATTCATTATTTCAATGACTTTTTGATCAATGGAATCATTTTTCGCCACCCCGCCCAGCTCTTTTAACGCCTCCAGGGTCGGTTTGATCATCTGATCGAATGACGGCACTGAATTTTTATCGCTGGTCATGCTGAAAACCTTTTCATGTGCAAATGTTAAAAATTGTGACCATCATATTATATCCCTTATTGTTTTGAGGGTCAAGATAACTTGCGCCATATGCAGGTTTTTTTCTATAAATACGCTAGTCGTTATCATTTCCTGGGGAAACAAAATGAACGTGACCGGCTGGGAGGGCTATGCCCCGTTTCGGCGTGGTTTTATCTTGCGTTTCCGTCGCAGGTAAACCAGACCGAGAAGGCCGGGAATGACGGCGGTCAGAATCCCCAGCAGGAAAGCATTCCGGAATCCCGCGGCGTCGATGGCGAGCCCGCCGAAAAATGAACCGGTGCCGAAGCCCAGGTTCACGCACAGATAAAAGGTGGCGTTGGCCGCGCCCCAGCGCCGTTTCGGTGTCCGCTTGACGGCCAGCGCGGAAAGCAGCGGCATCACCACCCCGAAGCCGAGGCCGAGCGGAATGCCGGCGCCATAAAAGAGCAGGCGATTCGACGTGAAGGCCAGCAGCAGAAAAGCGGCGATGGTCAGCAGCAGGGAAGGCAGCAGGATCGTCAGCGGCTGATATTTGTCCATGAACAGACCGGAGCCGAAGCGGACCGCGAGCATCGCCGCCGCGGCGGCAATGAAAAATGGACCGGCGTTGCCGAAGCCCAGTT
>OJMH01001264.1_pt1 | contig 26333 bp, 35 predicted proteins | sample 1597111 | NCBI WGS metagenome assembly OJMH01 (sample SAMEA2452115, study PRJEB22498) | human gut metagenome | reverse complement strand
CCGTCTGAGGCGGTCGCAGACCGACCGCACCGCAGGAGCGGGGTTATGCTAAGAAGAACATAAGCAGGCGTTGACAAAGGGGGAGTTGTTCTACATATCTACGGATTGAAAAATCAGAAATTATTCTGAGATTTAAGTTTACCGAACTTTTCACAAGTACGGCAAGAAAGATTAAAGAGTCTATCATGAAGGGCACAGTGAAATTGATAGTCAAGAGAAAAATCTCTCCGCAACTCACCGAGAGTGTATTCTATTTTCCCATACAAAAGAAAAGCATCAAATATATTAATTACTTTACGATATTCACGATAAAGGCGAAGATACTCACGAACATAGTAGTTTGAAATAGTCATTTTCAACAATCCTTTCAACTTGACATTTAGTAAAATTTGTGTTATACTCGGATTTACAAAGCGGAGGATATCCGAGTTTGTGTGTGAATATGTAGTCGGTGTATTTTGACGGATTGCCGACTACATTTTTTTATGCTTCTTCAAGCATTTGTTTGAGTTCGTTAATCAGCTTTGACAAAGCTTCATATTCGCAATCAGCATGAATGTTCAGAGCCTTGTCTATTATAATTCTAAGCTGTTCACGCTTTGCATACTTTATCGCAAGTTCTGTAGCTGTAGGCATATTCTGCATTATCCTCACTCCTTTCAATTTCCTCCGCTGTGAAAGTTACCTTCATCTCTTTCACTATATATATTATAGCATAAAAGGCTTTAAATCATATTGTTTTTTCATTTCCAACATACCTTTCAAGTTTCAATATAATAATTTCAAATAAATATTAATCATCATAACAAGGTACAGAGCAATTCTCACAAGCAGGAGAATCTGTAAGATAAAATATACATTCCTCACAGTGGGCATAACAACAACAGTTATCATAATCGCATACCTTATCGGCACATTTGCCATGGTCAGTATTTTCTTTACACCAAAAATTAAACTCTTTCATTTTAAAAGCTCCTTTATTATTCAAATTTGAGATTATTCACAGCTTTGCACATCTGATTGAAATTGCTATGTACATAACGCTGGGTAGTTGTTATATCAACGTGTCCGAGCAATGCTCTAAGGGTTTCAATATCTGCACCGCACTGAATAAGATACGTTGCATAGCTATGTCTAAGCTTGTGCGGGGTGAGATACTGTAAATCAGGATACTTTGTTTTTTGTTGCTCATAGAACGTTCTAAAGAGCCTGTTATAACGTCTAAGGGATATTACTGTATGCGTTATAGGCGAAACGAACAGAAAGCCGTCTGAGACGTCCTGAGAGCGTATCTGATGAAGAATAGCTATTGCATTGCTATGCAAGGGGATAAGCCTATCACGGCGAGATTTTGTGGTCTGTACAATCCTATCACCGCATGAAGTATGTACGAGTGTCTGACAAACTTTAAGATATCTGTTATCAAGGTCAATGTTATCCCAACTAAGAGCGAGAAGTTCACCACGGCGGAGACCTGTCCACAAGTCAAGCTGAAACATTCTGCAAACGCTGCTATCATCATCAAAAAGATGTACGAGATTATCGGGGCTGAAATATTCAGCTTCTTTTTTTATACGTTTTGGAGGTTTAACATAATCGCAAGGGTTTTTGTCACAATAACCATTAACTATAGCTTCACGGAAAACACGTTTTAACAGAAAGTATGCACGGCGTTGACGTTCGTTACTGTATGTAAGAGTAGATTTTAAACAGTTCTGAATATCAATAGGCTTTACACTCAGAAGCTCCATATCGGCAATATAACCGAAGTGTTTTTGATTAATATAGTAATAGTCCTTATAGCAATCATAGGCTATCACATCAACGCAGTATGCGTTATAGAACATCTCAAACCATTCTTTAAAAATCATAGGACATCATCATTTCCATTCTCTTTAAGATATTGAAGTATATCATTGCAGTTCTTTTCGACTTGACTTGAAAAGGTGAAACTACTTTCATACTGATAACAGACATTAGCACGAGGGGGGGAGACTATCGGCAAATCATCTTTGAAATCTGAATTGCAATAGATCTCTTTAGTTTTGCGGACTATGTTCTTGCTACTCCAGAAGAATTTACCGAAGATTTTTTTCACGTCCTTTGTTATGTACTTAGTGACATAAAAAGCTAGGTTTGACATCTGCCCGTAAGTCTGAATAGCGGTTGAAAATCCATATTTCCAATCAGAAACATTATACACTACAGGCAAATCAGATATATCACAGCCGAGTTTATCACATATATGCAGGCGCTTTATAGTATCTATTTTAAGAGGCTTGTCATGACCCTTAACAAGACGTGTACCACTATCAACGAACTTAAAGTCACAATCGTTTATAAGGGCGTGGCAGTGTATACCGCCTTTTTTGTGATACTCAGGAACAAGGACATAACACAAGCCTTTACGTTGAACAGCATTATCAAACCAACGTTTCAAGGGCTTAAAGACTTCCCGAGGGTCGGAGCGGTCAAAATCTTTACCGCTAAATGTTATAGTAAGAAAGTACTTCCAATCATTCTGATAAACAATATCAAAGATACTTTGCTTTGCTCTTTGAACACTATCGGAACGAACTTCACCGCTTTGTGACTGCTTATCTTTAAACTTGCGAGTATCAAGCATATCAAGCGTTATGTTTCCTTTTTCGTCCTCATACTCAAAATAACATATGTAATTTTCACGAGCCGTTTTAAGTTGCTCTTGTCTTGAACGTTCGTCAATACTATGTTCATGCTTGCAGTGATACTCAAATGCAGGGTCTTTAAAAATGTGTCGGTCAGAACGTGTTATAGTGTAACTGCCGTCACGATATTCCTTTATCTTTGTATTGCACTTGACCTCTTTAGAGGACGTTTTTAGGGGCATTTTTAACACCTCATTTTTAAAAGTGAGTACTTTTTGTGGCTAATATCAAGTAATAGCCACACGCACCGCAGGGCGGCGCAAGCGCTCGCCCCTGCGGTCGCTCGTGGCTATACGCCACGCCTTTTTCGCAGACTTCTGCTTGTCTTTCTATCGTGCATAATGTCACTTGTAACATCTACTCCACGATTGGCAAGTATTTCCGTGTCGCTGATGTACTCCTTATCAAGCATATTATCTACAAGCTGAGAAGTATCATAAAGCTGTCGGCTCTGATTAGTCTGCAAATACAAACGGCTGTAAAGCTTTTTCGGCATATATGACTTATTCTCAGTATATGCCTCATACTCGTCTATATCGTAGGTTTTGACCTTAATAAGGCGTGTATAAGGGTGACGGAATGTAGCACGGCACGTTGACACTGTAGCCGTTATATCTCGTATCTGCTTATCAAGCAGATTGAAGCGTTGCACTGTAGCAAGTATCATCATTTTGCGCTTTCTACATTGACAAAGGTGCTGAAAAAGCGGTTTAGGAACGGCTCTTTTACCACCTGAAAAATCTCGTGAATTGAAGATAGTGCCTATCTCATCAATCACCACAATGCAATTTTTAGGAGCGTGCAGGATATCTTGTGCGGAATTAAGCTTGTATATATTCGTCCACTCAGGGAAGTTTTGAAGATTGATATTTGTAAGTATAGACAACTGAGGATAACGCACGCAATAGTTATATGCTATCTGAGCGAGGGTTGACGTTTTACCAGTGCCGAATTTACCAGTATAAAGGTGTATGCCCCAACCTTGAAAGATAGCGGAATTATTGAAGTATGCACCGAAAAGGTGGTCATACACCTCATAGGTAATAAAGGGCGGTATTTGTTTTATGTAATCAAATATAATCATAACAAATCACCTACACAGCACTTGCACAACGTGTCATGCGTATCATCACATTATAAAAGAACTTGCAGAAGATACAAAGCATAACCACAGCGAATATAAATGCCATGCCGAGGAGCAAAGCGTCATATCTATTCATGATTTCTTGCGAGAGATCACAGCCCATTGACTTCAAAAGCTGAAAAAATGGGTTATTTTCATCAAACACTATGTGTACTTTCATTATCATTCACCTCACTATCATTAGTTTCAACCGCAGGAACGGCTTTTATTTCAACATCTTCACCGAACATAAGATATTCTATAAGCTGTTTTCTGTTTCCGCTGAACTCATGTTCAGCTTTAAAGTTTCTAAGGTCAGTGAAGAAACCTATAACACCGCTTATAGTACAAACCAAAAAGCAGACAACAAGTATAAACAAAACCAAGTTAAGCATTTTTTTACCTCCTAACGAGCCATATAAGTGAAAAGATCATCAATACGGCAAGAACAAAACATATTATATTAACCATTATAATTACTCCTATCGTTTTAAAAGATATATAATGAAAGCAGATGAACAGGACAAAATCATACTGCCGACAATAACAGAACCAAGAGAAAAAGTAAAAGAGCCAAAATCAAAAGTATAAGACATACAGAGAGTTAAATTATAAAAGATAGCTTTGAACGCATAAATAATATCCATACACACCACCTTATTTAATAAGATTAGAAACAGCATTAAAAATATACTGAGAAATGTTACGGCAGGCAGTAAAGCCAGTTGAAAAAATAGTTTCAAGAACAGCGTCAGGGATAAGATAAAACAATATAGCAGATACAAGAATAGCAACTACACGCATAATATACCCCCTTATTGAATGACATACTTAATAAGTGCAAGTGTGAGAAATGTAACAAACCATGCTGTAAAAGTAGCAATAAACCAATCTGGAAGAATACGGATTGAAGCAGTTAAAAATTCAAAGTATGAACTAGAGGTTGAAAAAATAGATGAAAAGTCGGTATAATCAACACTAGCAAAATTTTTAGAAAAAGTAATATCTTTATCATGCTTCTTCTGTTCTTCAAGTGTGCGTTCTTCTGATAAAGAACCGTCTTTATTTACTGATTGATAAGTACCAGGTTTAACAGGGTGCATTGAATAATCAAAAGGGTTAGTTTTAATCATATCAATATCATTGCCCTTGCCGTCTTTAAGAGGAACATATTTAGGATAACTATCAAAACTAAATTTAGCAGTATAAACAGAATAACAATCAGATTTTGAAAAATAGTCAAGATAACCTGTATCATCAGTATCCCATTTATCAACATCAACATAATCTATATTATTAAAGGAAACACCTTTAGGTCCTCTATCAACGCTATAAGCTGATTTAAAACTATCATCAAAAACAGATTGACCGCTTTCAGTAGGGAATAAAGTTTCACAAGTAAGGATAGAATTAAGAACGGATATAACTTCAAACTTTTCTGCATCTATATTTTCAAGAGGTATAGAAAGCTGATATGAAGGCAAGTTTTTTACAACAGCCTGATATTTTTTGTAAGAACAATTTTCAGAAGCAATATCAGATTGCATTGTATGTTTAAAATATTCTTTAAAATCTACAGTAAAGTACGGATACAAACCATTAGCATAAACAGCCGTACTAGTTGAGCCATCTATATCTCCATTATCTTTATCAACAATACTATAACGTTGTTGAGATAGATATGTATATACACTGTTTTGTGTAACAGTTCTAAGAGGTTTAGAGGGATCTGAAAGAGATATAAAATAAATACACTTAGATTTACCACAGCCTGTTAAATCAAAAACTTCTACAAGATTTTTTGTACCAAGAATAGCTTCAATACTTTCACTATCAAGTTTTCCAACTTCAACATTTAATTTCATTTCAGCATAGCGCCTAATATACCAATCAAGATAATCTTGATTAAGAGTCAATGTAACATCAATAGACTTTGTTTCATAATCAGAAGTTTTACGTTTAAGATTAAGTTTCAAGTCAGGACTATATGTAATAGTAAACGGAGTAGGAACAGTATTAGGGTCAGTAGGTGTTACATCTTCGCCATTGTTAGTAATTTTCATATTTGTATCAATTATATGCCATGAACTTTTCGAGGAACTATCATCAATAAAAAATTCTTGAGTACCATCATAAATTGTAGATGTTGAGGACGATATAGAAATAGTATACCTATCATAATCATCCCATTTTGAATAATCATATTTGGACATATCACAATAAATATCAGGTGCATAATGTACAAACGAATATTTGCCATTAGTAAGGTTAAGAGTATTATTAGGAAAAGAAATTAATTGAACATTAATAGCATAATCATTAGGATAAGACCAAACAGCAATATAATTTTTATTATCCAATGTTCCGCCTTTGGCAATAATCTGTTGTTTCATATATGAAACAGCATGAATAATACCAGTGTCTTGTGTAATGCCACCCTGATTTATATCATCAGCGAATGCAGGAACGGCACAACATATCATCACAACAAGTGCAGAGATCATACACAACACTTGCTTAATCTTTTTTCTCAATTTATCAACTTCCTTTCAAAAAAATTAAGCGGAGCAATTTGAATTACTCCGCTTATGTAAATGGTTTTGCTTATACAGCGTGTCTGAACTTTGCGAAAAGTCCTGCACCTGAGCCGAGAAGAGACAGACCTACAAGAATTGCAATAGGTACGTTGCTTGTCATAGCGTCCCAACAAGAACCAAAAACAGTAACGGCATTACTAAGCATTGTTGTTACAGCTTCCATTATTAGCAAAACTCCTTTCTTATTAAATTTTTATAACAGCGGTTTCACCGCTAATTATTTTGTGTTGCGGTGAAGTGTTCCGTCTGCATTGATTACAGTGATATCAACAAGCTGAGAACGTCCGTTAAAAATCTGATAGTTCAGCATTACATCACAGCCGAGAAGCTTATTGAAATCCTCAGAATTTCCGTTAAGTCTGATTGCATTTTCGGTCGGTATTTTCAGTGTATCGACCATTTTTCCATGACAGTCGGGGTTATCAACTTCCTGCAGAAGCTGAAAGACGACCTTTTCAGGGCTGTTTATCTGCTTGCCCTCTATAACTCCGTTAAATGCTTTCTTTTTTGTCCAGCCTACGATAGTTGTTTTCATGTTTTTTTCCTTTCTGAGGTTTTTCGGCTTTTCCTCGTGCCTTTTAATTTGCAATAGTAAACATAAGATAAACAGATGCTCACCCGGTGGCTTCTTTAGTGCCAAAACTCTAAGAAAGTTTCATAGAGTGCTACCTATTATGCACACGTTCACGGCTACTACCTACCATTCGAGACTTTTCCGTTTCAGGCTGTCGTCATTCACCGATTTAATCGTAGTTATCTTTATGTTCAAAGACTTAGTACAATAATGTACTACCGACATATATAATATACCCCATTTTTGTACTATTGTCAATAGAACAATTATGTACTATGATATAATTTGTATGAATAAACAAATAAGTGAGGTGATTTTTATTAATTATTATCAAAGACTTAGAGATTTAAGAGAGGATATGGAACTAAATCAAAGCATGATAGCGAAAATTCTTGACACTTCTCAAAAGCAGTATAGTAGGTGGGAAACAGGTGAATATCCTATCCCATTTGAAAAAGTTATACAGTTAGCAAAATTTTATAAAGTGAGTATTGATTATATAGCAGGACTTACGAATGACAAAAGAGGAATAGGCTACAAAGCAGACAGTAACAGCAAATACAACATAACACAGCAGAACAATAACAGTGCTGTTATAAAAATAAAGGAGTGATAAAGTTGAATAGTGTATATAGTATAATTAGTGTTTTAGATGATACAGTAAAATTAATTCTTGCCACACGTTTAATAATAAATCTGTTAATACTCGCACTTATAATCTATTTAATCTGCAAATTTATTGACCTTTGCAAAACTGTTAATGATCTTTCAAAGAGGAGCAGGGAGCAAGCGGAACTATTGAAACAGCAAAATGAAACGCTTGTGAAACTAGGGCAGATAATGATAAAAATTAATCAGGATAAAGAGGAGTAGCCATGCTAGAGGAATTATTTCAAAATGCAGAAACAGCAACAGCAATATTCATAGGGTTGAATATACTTTGGCTAGTAATTGTTATTGCTTTGATTATTTGTGTTTTCAACATATCCATAAGACAATCACATCAGGACAGAGGACAAGACACCATAATAAAGCTACTGCAAAACATTTCCGACCAACAAGAGGACATACTTGACGAGCTGAAATACCTCAATGACAGCAATGACATAGACCGACAGGAGCAAGAGGACTACACAGAGCCGAATGACTATCAAGACTTATGAGTGTCGCCTATCGGCGAGAATACAAAATGCAGACCACTACGGATTAAAGTTGAGAAGCGGTGCTTGCTTGTCACTCCGATATAACACAATCAGAACAAAGGGAACGCACAGACTTACGACAGTGTGCAGACCTGCACCCCAGAGGTGGGCACGTGGCGATGTCACACAAAGTTTTTCACTGCGTTCAAAACTTTGGCGACCGCCACTCAGGCAGGGGGCAGGCAGGGCGCACAGCACAGCTTTATGCGCCCTGCACCCTCAAAATTTCATGCTTCGGGCATAAAAAAACACCCTACGCACTTCGTGCGTGGGCTTGCGTGGGCTTGGGGTGGTAGAGGTCGCCTGTTCAAATCAGGTCACTCCGACCAAAAGCCCGAAGAGCGGTTGTTAAATTAATTATCTAATTGTATCTTATCGACCGCCTGACGGCGTAAATCATCATAACTATGCAAATAAATGTTTGTGGTGTCAAGCTTTGTGTGACCGAGTAAGTCGGCAACTGTCTTGACATCCGATCCGTTAGCGGTCAGCAGACTTGCGAACGTGTGACGGAATTTGTGCGGTGTGAGGTGTGGCAATCCGTCAGCGTGGGTCTTTTTCCACTCCTCATTCTTGCGAATGAACATTGTGTTATACTCCTCGTGGTAACGGCGAGGGCTGAGAAAGTTCTTTGAACGTGGATTGCCAAACACAAAATCGCAAGTCTGAGGAACAGAAAGCAACAGTTTGTAAGCACTTTCATTTAACTCCACATAGCGAAATTTGTGGTTTTTCGTATCATTAACGAGCCTTGCACAGCCTTTAAGCACAACTACAGTTTGACATACAAATATGCGGCGTGCCTTTAAATCAACGTTCTCCCAACGCAAGGCGAGTATTTCTTCACGGCGTAGACCTGTCAAGCACTCAAAACGGAACATTTTCATTATAGTGCTATCACCAGAAGTTAAAAAGGCGGCTTGTTCTGCCGTAAATGATAGCTGTTGCACTGTTTCAGGGCGTTTTCTACAACGTCTAAGCTCAAAAGCGGATAGGTCAATGGACGTGTAACGGCAGGCATAAGCATAACGCATGATACGTTTAAGGACACTGCGGAGCTTTTTCACTCTGTCAATGCAGTATGTATCATCACATATCTTGATAAGGTTATTGAGGTCAGAAAGACAGATTTCTGAAAGTTCCTTGCCGTTAATCGGCTTGCAATTCTGCTCAATTACATAATCGGTTTGCTCAGGATAGCGGACAACGCCCTCTAAATAAGAGGGGCGAAAGTCCTTGTAATAAAATTCTTTAAATTTCATAGTGATTACTTCCTTTCGAGGGGTTGTAATATCGGGTGTAGTCATTCCATGTACGCCAATACATGGGCTTATAATGGCTACACTCTTTTTGTTGTAATAATGCGTGTGGTAGACTTGAAAGCCTTTTTAAATGCACTGTAGCGGTGCTGTGCGTTGTATTCTTCAAGAAACAGCCTGAGGAGCGTGTCACGCTCAGCAGGACAGCACAGATATACAAGCCTTTTATCCTCTCCTTTCTCCTTGCCTATCGTGCCACAGAGCCACAAATAGAACAGGTTGATTTCTTCCTTGCAAATTTCTTTTTGCTTCATGGTGTACCTCCCAAAAATGATTATAATATATGTTGTCGGCTTTGTAAAATCAGCCGATTTTTTTGTTTTTATTTTCAACAAAAGTTGTTGTAAGTCCATTCATAATTGTAAACAATCCGTCAGAGGCAACTTGATTTTTAACGTGGGAACATTGTTCACGTATCATTTCACTATCTGAGTGTAAATCGAAATCAACATCATATTTACAATAAAATGTACCGCTGTTGTCGAATGCAGTGTATTTGAAACAATAAACTATATCATCAATACGGCGGATAAACTGCTCCAACTTATCAATATCGTCATTACGTTCAGAAACGTTTTGATATAGTTCAAAAGGGGTATAAGGAGAAGTGATATATATATCAGACCACAAGCCGACTTTATCGTTATATCTAGCTCGGACTTGTCCTTGATAAACGTCAAGAAGACCTAAAAGTGTACCATATGGAAGATTACCCCGAAATTCATCAAGAAAGAGAATTTTTTCGCCTTGATATGTATCAAAAGGGTTTGCATAATCATTAACACGATATACTTCACCAACTCCATATTTTTCGCAGAGTTCAACATAACTATAAGATTTACCGCAAGATGTAGAACCAAAGAGCCAATGCACATTAACTTCACGGCAAATAGGAGTAGTATTCTGTCGGTGAATGTAGAAGAGTGTTTCAACAACGCCCTTTGACTTTAGCGTTTGAGGATATTCCCAAAATATTTCTTGTGGCTTTTTTCCCTCTAAGATAAAAGTTTTTATCTGCTCAGGACTTATAAGGTCATTTCTTTTACCTTGACAGCCTTTTATCTCGCCGACCTGCGATTTTGCGATTATCTTTTCGCCCTTTTCCTCGAACTTTCCGACCTTGTTTATATAGTCCTCGACATCTTTCTTACTTCCTTTTGTCGGTTCTATATGTATCTTTGGATATAGTCGCTTTAGAACGGCGAGGGGGCGAAAATTTGACTTGCTTTCAAAAACACAATGTAAATGCTCTAATCCCTCGGCACTTTCACACAAGAGAACCGCTCCTGTATGGTTTTCGCCGTCAGCTATCCACTTGTTAAGAACGCTATCGCATATCTGTTGCGGCGTTAAGTCGCAATATTCTGTAGGCTCTTGCGTGAGGATAACAGGCTTGCCCTTATCGTCCTTTATAATATCACCTGCGGCGTTATGTTCATATGTAATAACGTAACGTGGGTTATTGATAACGCAAAACGTTGAACGGCACATAAAACTTGACAATTTATCACCACCTTTGTGACATAAGTTGTGACATTTTAATGTCACAAATAAAACAACGTATTTTCGTCATTTATCACTAATTGTGACGTGTGACAGAAGTCGGGGGTAATACTATACCCCGACTTCATGAGAGTATAGCAGAACGCCGAGAGGGAGAGTAAAAGGGGGAATCTTGAACGGCGTTCCCCTCTTGTGAATCATTGAAATCATTGAAATGTTGAAAACCTGAAAGCTGTTGTTTCCAACATTCCAACAATTCCAACAATCCACAATTCACCCCCAGCCGTCCGCTTGATAGATTTCACGGATAGAAAAAACAGAAATAATAAGGATCATTATTCATCACCATCATAAAAATGAAGATAAAGTATAACACCAATAATGAGGAAAGACAAAATAGTAAAAATAGTTATCACCTCCGAGGGTTAAAAAAACGTATCATAGCACGGATTGCCGACTACATTTTTTTATGCTTCTTCAAGCATTTGTTCAAGTTCGTTAATCAGCTTTGATAAAGCTTCATATTCGCAATCAGCATGAATATTCAGAGCCTTGTCTATTATAATTCTAAGCTGTTCACGCTTTGCATACTTTATCGCAAGTTCTGTAGCTGTAGGCATGTTCTGCATTATCCTCACTCCTTTCAAATTTGATTAAAGATAGACAATAAGAAAAACAGGTCCTTACCCGGTGGCTTCTTTAGTGCCGAAACTCTAAAAATAGAGTGCTACCTATTATGCTCACTTTCACGGCTACTACCTACCTTTCGAGACTTTTCCATTACAGGCTGTCGTCATTCACCGATTTAATCGTAGTTATCTTTTTGTCTATATTAAGTATACACCCGATTGAGTACAAAGTCAAGTAAACAAAGTGTATTGCTTATATTAATATTTTATGTACTCGATACAGTACATATTGACAGCTTTATGAAAGTGTTGTATAATTAAGTTAATGAAAGTAGGTGAGGAAATGCCAGTATCAGACGCACGAAAACGAGCAAATGCAAAGTGGGACGCTGAAAATTTGGAGAAAGTGCAGTTTGACGCACCAAAGGGCTTTAACCAAATGATAAAAGACCGAGCAAAAGAGTTAGGCTTGTCAAAAGCGGGATATCTCAAAAAGGTTATCACTGATGAGATAAAATCAGCAGAGGACAGCCACATTGTAATAAAAACACATACGGACGAGGGGTGAGAGTATGGAAGAGATATTCACGGCGTTGGACGCTATGACGTCAATGGGCGTTGTTATACTTATCGTGAAAATAGTCATTGTGATACTGTTAATATGTGCCATATTTGAAACAGCAGGCAACAGCAAAGCGATAAGACGAGAAGAAGAAAAGCAGACGGAATTATTAAGACAGATACAGCAGAACACAGTTAATAGCAATCTGCTGATGATTAACAACAAAGATAACAACAACTCGCAGTGAGCCTCACGGCAACCACTGCGAGTTGTTTCATTACCAAGCATTTTTCCGCTTGCGAATAGATTTCTTTTGCTTTCGGTCAAGTGGCTGTGTGTTAGAATCTATGCCCTCACGATTGGCGAGTATCTCTTCATCAGACAAATACTCTTTTTGTAGCATATTCGTGACAAGCTGTGATGTATCGTAGAGCTGACGGCGTTTATTAGTCTGTAGATACGTTCTATTATACATCTGAGCAGGCGTATAAGCCTTATTTTCAGAATATAACTCGTATTCTTCGATGTCATATGTATAACCTGTCTGTATACGGCAGAAAGGGTGTTTGAAATGCGTATGGCAAGCGGTAACGTCTGCGGTTATATCACGTATCTGCTTATCTAAGAGGTTAAATCTCTGCACTGTTGCATATATCATCATACGCCGTTTACGGCATTGGCACAAATGCTGAAATAGAGGTTTAGGGACGGCACATTTACCGCCCGAAAAGTCACGGCTATTAAATATAGTACCTATTTCATCAATAAGCACAAGCGTGTTTTTAGGGGCGTTGAGTATATCTTGTGCAGTGTTCAAGGGTAATATCTCCGTATAGTCGGGGAAATTTTTAATATTAATGTTTGTTAGTATGTGAAGCTGAGGATATTTACAACAGAGTTCATAAGCTTCAGCGACCATAAGCGAGGTCTTACCTGCTCCGAATTTACCGACAAAAAGGTGAATACCCCAACCGTTGAAAATCTGCGACCAATTAAAATATAAAGCCGTAGCCTTATCATAGGCAGTATAAGCCGCCAAGGACGGCAGACGAACGAAATAATCTAATAAAATCATAAGCTACCTCCGAGGGTTGAAGAAACGTATCATAGCATTATAAAGCATTTTCCAAAGCAGGAAAAGCATTAAACAGGCAAACACAAATTCAATGCAAAGCACACCGAATTGCTTCCACGTTTTAATAACATCAATAGCGGCTAAGTCACAGCCAAGAAGCTTTAAAAGCTGATAGCAGGCATTTTGAACATCATATAGCAAATTTACCACCCCTCTTTCTCAGGCTCTTGCTTGTCGCTCTGCGGCGTGTTCTGTGGCTGTTCAGCCGATTGCTTTTTTAACTCCTGTTCTTCGTATAGTGCTTCTATAAGCCGTTTACGAGGGAGCGACAAGTCTTTATCAGATTTAAAGGCGTGCAAGTCCATAAAGAACGCCACCACGCCGAGAACTGCACTGATAGCAAGAATTACTATCAGTGACAGGACAAATAATTTTAATATTGCAACCATTTTAACAACTCCTTATGTATTGTGGAAAAGATACTGCAACAGGGCAATAGAGCAGGATATAACAAACAATCCAATAATCATTGCACCTACTGTAAAGCTAAATTCACCGAAACGAATACGCAAGCACATCAAGTGTTGTATTGATACAAACAGCGACTTCATAAGTGAAAACCAATCCATTTTGCACCCCCTATTTCAAAACCCATTTAACAACGCAAATTGCTAACATGACAACAAAGAAAGAGATCAGGATAGTTAAGAACGTTGTAGGCAAAATGCCAACACTAGCGGTTAAGAACTTGAAGAAATCGGACGAGCCGTCAAACACTGATTTAATGCTGTCAAGTCCGAAATCGACAGAACCGAAATTTTTATCAAGCTTTTTTTGTTCCTCATATTTCTTGAAATCGTCAGGAGCAAGACCGCTTTCGCCCTTTTTATCCATATCATAATCATACATAAAATCAGGGGTCAACTTCTTATCAAGATAATCAGTAAACGGCTTATTTGTATCCATTTCAGCACCATTCTTGAATATTTTCGGCTTGTATTCGGGATAGTCCTTATAATTGAACGCCGTTGACGTTACACAATAGTAATCAGGCATTACAACGTCTATTCCCTCGCCTGTTTCGGGGTCGGCATTTACTGTAACAATCTGCTTTGAGTTTAAGCTACCTTGATTGCACAGATAGCCTTGATTGTCAAGGTCGAAGTAATCAGGGGTAGGAACTGAAAGAGAGGTTAAGCGACCATATACCACGATATAAAGCTTTGTATCGGCTGTGAACTGTGAACTATCAAGATTTTCAAGATTGATAGTAACATTCTTGACCGTGCCACCCTTGCCAATAATGTAACCTGCATTTATGCCTTCTGCCTTTATCCATTCTGTAGGCTCTTTGTTATCGTCCGTAACATCATCAACAACGCCGCTTGTAGTATACATATATTTGCCATAGTCCAACGAGGTATAAACAGCGTTTTTAACGCTCTCTTCATAAGACGACTTTTCAGGGGGAGAAGTAGTGATATAACAAACAAATTCATATGTATAATCTTTAAGTTCGTCATAGCTGTCACGGAGTTTTATAAATTCGTCCGTCAATGTGACACGAACGTTAAGCCCATTGCTTTCAATTTCCTGTCCGTTGTTGCTTGCACCAGGAGCGACAAGAGTTCCCTTGCGGCTCATGCCCTCAGAGAGAGCAGGGGAATAATCGACAGTAAAAGGAACTGGTGGAGCGTTAGGGTCTTCCCATACAGGTGTTTTCTTATCTTCCCAACTTAAAACAGGAATGTTACTATATATAACTTTATATTGACCGCCTGAATAATCATACGGGTCATGGTCGTAGTAATCGCCATTTAAAGACCACCACTGAGTAGCAGTATCATCATAGATAGGTTTGTTTTCTGAGGTAACGAGAACACAAGCAAAAGCATTATAATCAGATTTTGAAACATAGCAATGAAGATTACTACCGAAGTACGTAACAGAAGAACCAGATTTACAAAAAATAATGGTATAAGTAAAACCACTGCCATTAGGGGCGGCAAAGACAGTATAATAATCGGTTTTGTCACTATCAGGAATACACGAAAAGACATTTTGTTTTATAGTATCATTCCATGTAGTGTAAGAAGTGCCGATATCAGTAGCAAACGCAGGAACGGCACAGCAGACCATAAGCACCATAGCGGAGAGGATAGACACAAACCGCCGAAGTTTTGTTTTCATATTTTTTCTCCTTTCAAGAATAAAAAAATGCGGAGCGGATTAACCGCCCCGCACAAGCGAGATATACGGCTTACTTATGTGTAAGCTTTCTGATAACGCCGATTGCAACGCCGAGGAGCGATGCACCAACAAAGACCATGACAAGCGGATTGCTTGTCATAAGTGTCCACACCTGTGACACAAGGTCAGTGATAGTTGATACACCCGAAGTAATAGCAGTTGATTCACCTGCAAGAACTGAAATAGGCATATACTTAAACTCCTTTCTTACTTGATTATGTCAATACTTTCGACAACAATTTTATCAACGCCGCCGAAAGTACGAACGCCATAGTTTATATTTATCTTGCTATCTATCATAGCCGCAGAGTTTGGGAAAACCTCTTGCAGGATAGACGGCGATACTTTAGCGGTATGGACTTCATAGCCTGTTACGCTATCGTCCTTGCTTTCCTTTAGGCAGAACAACGAAAAATTTTCCCATTTCTTGCCCGAAGCCTTGATAACACCGCTATTTTTTTTGAAACCTTTTACAATATACATCTTGCATACCTCCGAAATTAATTAATAATTTGTTGTAGTTCTCTTGACTACAGTTATATTATATAACATTAAGCAAATGGCGTAAATGCTTGTAATATTTCTTGTCAATGTATAATTTGTTAAAATAACGCACTAACAAGCTGAATTTTTTGTAATATTTCTATGCACAATAAAACCGCCGATATTTAAACAAAATACGGCGGTTCATATCCTAAAATTTTCTATTTGTGTTTGGGGTGGTAGAGGTCGTCGGTTCAAATCCGGTCACTCCGACCAATATGTAAAAACGGCTTTCCGTTATTGTGGAGAGCCGTTTTTTTAGTTGTCAAAATATTCTAACACAAAAAAAGCTCCGAAATGATCGGAGCTTTTGGTTTTATATTACATCTTCGCAAGCTTTGCAAATTCTGCTTTCAGTGCAGGATAGATCTCTGTGTAAAGCTTGTAGTATTTCTCATATTCAGGTACTCGCTCTGCTTCAGGCTGCTGTACCTTGTCGGTCTTTACTACTGCCTTACAAGCTTCCGGTACTGATGAGTAAATGCCTGCGCCTGTTGCTGCAAGAAGTGCTACGCCAAGGGCTGGACCTTCTTTCGATGAAGCTGTTTTTACAGGGCAGTTGTAAAGATCTGCGAGCATTGATCTCCACAGCGGTGAGCTTCCGCCGCCTCCGCATGCCATCATGTCGGATACGTTGATATCCATTTCTCTGAATACCTCAACGCAATCTCTCAGGGAGTATGATACGCCCTCCATTACTGCTCTCAGCATATCACGCTTTGTGTGCATTGCGGAAAGTCCGAAGAATACTCCTCTTGCGTCAGGGTCAAGATGCGGTGTTCTTTCGCCCATGAGATATGGCAGATAGAGAAGTCTGTTTGCACCAACAGGCACTTTCTCTGCTTCCTTATCCATGAGATAATATTCGTCAACGCCCATGCACTTTGCTGTTTCTTTCTCTGCATTGCAGAAATTATCCCTAAACCATTTCAGCGAAAGTCCTGCGCCTTGTGTAACACCCATAACGTGCCATGCGTTCGGTACTGCTGCACAGCAGGTGTGAACTCTGCCCTTTGGGTCGATAGAGATAGAAGAAGTGTGTGCAAATACAACGCCTGATGTTCCGATAGTTGTGAACGCCTTACCGTCCTCTGCAACGCCTGTTCCGATAGCCGCAGCGGCATTGTCGCCTGCTCCGCCTACTACTATAGTACCCTCTTTAAGTCCTGTAAGCTCAGCCATTTTCTTTGTGACCTTGCCTGTTACTTCGCATGACTCGTACACCTTGCCCAGCATTGACATATCAATGCCAAGCGTATCGCAGACTTCCTTTGCCCAGCAGCGGTTTGGCACGTCAAGAAGCTGCATACCGCTTGCGTCGGAAACCTCTGTTGCATATTCGCCAGTGAGGATAAATCTCAGATAGTCCTTTGGCAGAAGAATGTGTCTGCACTTTTCATATATATCAGGCTCGTTGTTCTTTACCCAAAGGATTTTCGCAGCCGTCCAGCCTGTGAGGGCAGGGTTTGCTGTTATCTTGATGAGCTTTTCTCTGCCTAGCTTTTCGTTCATTTCTTCAACTTCTGCGGCAGTTCTCTGATCGCACCATATTATAGACTTTCTAAGCACGTTGTTGTCCTTGTCGAGCATAACAAGTCCGTGCATCTGTCCAGAGATACCAACACCTGCAACGTCCTCTTTATTCACGCCGCTTTTGGTCATAACAGCCTTGATAGTGTTTATCATTGCGTTTGCCCAGTCAGCAGGATCTTGCTCTGCATAGCCGTTTTTAGGCTGATACATAGGATATTCAATAGTTACAGAAGAAATAACAGTACCCTTTTCGTCAAAAAGCACCGTCTTAGTGCCGCTTGTGCCGCAGTCTACGCCGATTACATAAGCCATATTTTTTACTCCTTTATAATATGTATAGTATAATTTGTTTCTGCTAAAACGATTACATTAATTATACAATATTTCTCTCTGAAATGCAATACCCATAAAACGTTTTCGCAAAATTTATCTGCACAAAAAAAGGACGGTGGGGCTACCGTCCTATAAGTTTGTTGAAAGACCTGGTGAGTGAGCGGGACGTCGAGGGCGCCGTCCCCTACAAAACAACGTGTCTGTGTTATTGACAGGATACGGCTCGATATCGTCCATTTTAAGTCTAGTCTGCTTTCTCAAGCACAAAGAATGTGCTGTTGTTTTCGCTTTTCATTTCCTTTATAGCCCAGCCTGCCGCGATCAGACTGTTGAGCTTTTCAACTCGCTGAAATCTGTCCATATCCGGGGCTTTTCCATCATGGGCTTTGTCCTCATTTCTTGAAACATAAAATATCTTTTGCATATATATCCTCTTTCCCTGAGAGTGACAATTGTTCCCCGATTATTATACAACTGTCGCATTTTCTTGATTACATTATACTACACAAATATGGAGATTTCAAGGAATACCAAAAATTTTAACCTCTTTTTAACGCTTTAGTATTATTCTGATTTTTCATGCTTTTCAGTGCTTATTATATATAACGGCATAGGTAAGGTGAAAAAATGCACGTTTTCAGGGCTGCTTTATGTGCTGATATGTACAAAAACTTATGACGAGTGAGTATTTTTATATGACAGCCCTTGACTTTTTTTTATAAAAGGCATATAATATTATTATTAATTTATATATTTATAGTCTTTATAAATAATGAAACTAAGAAACTAATTTATATGGAGGGTTTAACAATGGGTAGAGTATATAACTTCAGCGCAGGTCCTGCTGTACTCCCTGAGGAAGTGCTTAAGGAAGCTGCCGATGAAATGCTCGATTATAAGGGCACAGGTATGAGCGTAATGGAGATGAGCCACCGTTCCAAGGCGTTCGATGACATCATCAAGGAAGCTGAAAAGGACATCAGAGAGCTTATGGGTATCCCTGATAACTATAAGGTACTGTTCCTTCAGGGCGGTGCTTCTCAGCAGTTCTCAGCCGTTCCTATGAACCTTATGAAGAACAAGAAAGCGGCTTACATAATCACAGGTCAGTGGGCTAAGAAGGCTTATCAGGAGGCTCAGAAATACGGTGAGGCTGTTGCTGTGGCTTCTTCTGCTGACAAGACTTTCTCTTATATCCCTGATTGTTCAGACCTCGATATTCCTGGGGACGCTGACTATGTTTATATCTGCGAAAACAATACTATCTATGGTACAAAGTACAAGACACTGCCTAACACAAAGGGTCACACACTTGTTGCAGACGTTTCTTCCTGCTTCCTGTCTGAGCCTGTTGACGTAACAAAGTACGGCGTTATTTACGGCGGCGTTCAGAAGAACGTTGGTCCTGCCGGTGTTGTTATTGCTATCATCAGAGAAGATCTTATCACTGACGATGTTCTCGAGGGAACACCTACAATGCTCAAGTGGAAAACTCAGGCTGACGCTGACTCTCTTTACAATACACCTCCTTGCTATGGCATTTACATCTGCGGCAAGGTATTCAAGTGGATAAAGAAAATGGGCGGTCTTGAGGCTATGAAGGCTCACAACGAGAAGAAGGCTAAGATACTCTATGATTATCTTGACCAGAGCAAGCTCTTCAAGGGCACTGTTGTTCCTGAGGACAGATCTCTTATGAACGTTCCATTCGTAACAGGCGACGCTGAGCTTGACAAGAAGTTCGTTGCTGAGGCTACAGCAGCAGGCTTTGTAAACCTCAAGGGTCACAGAACTGTTGGCGGTATGAGAGCTTCTATCTACAACGCAATGCCTATCGAGGGCGTTGAAAAGCTTGTTGAGTTCATTAAGAAGTTCGAGGCTGAGAACGCATAATCAGATTTGATCGAGGTGAAATTTCAATGCTTCATCGATTGCTTCATATGATAAGCACTGCTGATTTGATCAAAAACAATCCGGACGATTGGCGTGATAAGCTTAATGAAAGAAGTAAGTCAAAAGGCAAAGTTGTTCTCGTTCTTTTCGCTGTAATACTTGTTCTTTGCCTGTTTGTAAGAATTATCACTTAAATAGATGAAAGAGGTTAGTTTAATGTACAACATATTGACTTTGAATAAGATCGCCGCTTGCGGTACAGATATTTTCGACAAGGCTAAGTACACAGTAAGCGACAATGCTGAAAATCCTACCGCTATAATGGTACGTTCAGCAAAGATGCACGATATGGAAATGCCTGAGAGCCTGCTTGCTATTGCAAGAGCAGGTGCTGGCGTAAACAACATTCCGGTTGAGAAGTGCGCAGAGCAGGGAATCGTTGTATTCAACACTCCTGGCGCAAACTCAAACGCTGTTAAGGAACTTGCTATTTGTGCGCTTCTTCTTTCTTCAAGAAAGATAACTGAGGCTGCTGCATGGGCTGCATCACTTAAGGGCACACCTGACGCTCCAAAGACAGTTGAGGGCGGCAAGTCTAAGTTCGCAGGTCCTGAGATACTGGGCAAGACTCTTGGCGTAATCGGTCTTGGTGCTATCGGCGGAAAGATCGCAAACGCAGCCGTTGCACTTGGCATGGACGTTATCGGCTATGACCCATTCCTTTCTGTAAACGCAGCTATCCAGCTTGATCCTGCTGTAAAGGTAACTGCTGATATCAATGATATCTACAAGAACAGTGACTATATCACTATCCACGTTCCTTATACACCTGACACAAAGAACACTATCGACGAAGCTCAGATAGCAATGATGAAGGACGGCGTTCGTCTTATCAACCTTGCAAGAGGCGAGCTTATCAACAGTGCGGCTGTTGTAAAGGCTATCAAGGACGGCAAGGTTGCAAAGTATGTAACAGACTTTGCAGATGATGTTGTTCTTGGCGAGGAGAACGTTATCGTTCTTCCACACCTTGGCGCTTCCACACCTGAGTCTGAGGACAACTGCGCAACAATGGCGGCTCACGAGCTTATCGACTATATCGAGAAGGGAACTATCAAGAATTCTGTAAACTTCCCTAATGCAGAGCTTGCTAAAACAGGCGACCACCTTGTTTGCGTGCTTCACAAGAACGTTCCTGCACTTATCGCACAGATCACATCTGTTGTATCTGACAAGGGCGCAAATATCGAGAACCTTGTAAACAAGTCTAAGAAAGACTGGGCTTACACAATGCTCGATGTTACAGGCGACGTTGACGCTGACGCTTTCAAGTCTATCGAGGGCGTTGTTGGCGTAAGAGTTCTTTAATTGTTGATAAAAGAAATTTTATATGCAGCAATGAGGCTGCCCACGGACGAACTGCGTCTTGGGCAGCCTTTTTTGATACAAAAAAAGCTATAATTTAAGTGAAAAATGAAGGAATTTAAAATGGACAAACTTATAACAGCAATTTTATTTATCGGAATACCAATGGCACTGACTCAGCTTATTTACAGGATAATTGACCACAAGGGTAACAAGACCGCAAAGCTTGCTGAGCGTTTTCCTGTGCTTGTGAAAAGAAAGTTTCTTGTGCAGATAGGCGGAGCAATGGCATTCGTTATCGTGTTCGGGCTTATCTCGCTTCTGCTTGACCTGCCTATCAAGGTGTTTTTCATTGTGTGCGGAGTTGTAGTGGGCGTGATAAACGGCATGGCTGTCACGCTTATGTACAGAGATTAGTCGGTTGCAACGTGGCAACTGGGGCAAAATAAAAAGCTGCCAGATATTTGACAGCTTTTTTTTGTATGCTTATTTCTTTCTGAAGACCACAAGCTTGCTGATGACATAGTTAAGTATCAGCACAACAACGTTTGCCACTATCTTTGTTACCCAATAGTTGAAGCTGAGAAGTGAGTAGCCGAGCCACATCATGAACATTTCTACGAGAAGAGTGAATATCCTGCCACCGTAAAATGAAGCCGCTTCGGAGATTATCGCCTTTTTGCCCTCTGCTTCAGACTCGAAAACCCATATCCTGTTGGTTATGTATGCGAATGTTACTGCACATATCCATGATATGACGGTGCTTGTGGTGGAAACACCGCCCTTGCCTATGCCTGCCTGCTCCAAAAGCACTTTTGAGATGCCTGCGGTCACAAAGCTGACTGCGGTGGTGAGTACGCCGAAAAACAGATACAAAAGCATTTCTTTGTTTTTGACGTAAAAGGGTCTGAACCAGCCGAATATCTTCCAGTCCATTATTTTGTCGAAAATGTCCTTATCTTTCTTTGCCATTTCTGTTATCTCCTTTTGTGCATATGAATATTATGAACACAAAGAATATTATAACTCTTTTACATCGTTTTTTCAACAATACTGTTGCAATTGGTTAAAAAATATGTTATGATAACTATATGTAGTCAGTTTTCATGACTGCCTTTAGTGCTATTTTTATAACTAGGGCAGCAAATTTATATTCTGACCTGAAAGGATAATTTTATTTTATGAAAGTTGTTATCATCGCTGTGCTTCTTATGCTGTCTGCTATTTGTTCTGCAACGGAGACAGCGTTTTCTTCATGCAACAGGATAAGGCTTAAAAAACTTGCAGACGACGGAAACAAGTCTGCAAAGAAGGCAATGAACATATGCGATAACTTTGACAAGGCACTCACTGCTATACTTGTTGGAAACAACGTGGTGAACATTTCTTCATCTTCACTTGCAACGGTGCTTTTTACGGAGAAGTTCGGCAAGGGAAGCGTGGGTCTGGCTACTGTAGTCATGACGGTGCTTGTGCTTATTTTTGGCGAGATCTTGCCTAAGAGCCTTGCAAAGGAAAATTCTGAGAGGTTTTCTATTCTTATGGCGGCTCCGCTCTCCGCATTCATGTTCATCATCACGCCTATAACGGCTATCTTTATGGGCATAAAAAGCGGTGTTTCAAAGCTTGTGGGCAACAAGAACAGCGAGCCGTCTGTTACTGAGGAAGAGCTTAAATATATCATAGACGAGATTCAGGACGAGGGCGTACTTGAAGAGCAGGAGTCGGAGCTTGTGCGTTCGGCACTTGATTTTGACGAGATAACCATAAGCGAGATACTTGTGCCGAGAGTAAATATCGAGGGTGTTGAGCTTCATGAGGATATGGAGAGCATAAAAAAACGCTTTGTGCAGACAAAGTTTTCAAGGCTCCCAGTGTATGACAAGGACTTAGACCACATTGTGGGACTTATCCACCAGTCTGACTTTTTTGAAATGTATCTTAAGGGCAAGACGGACATAAGCCTTATAATGAACAAGCCACTTTACATAACCGAAAACCGCAAGATCTCTGAGATCCTCAAGCAGATGCAGCGCAAAAAGGTGCATATGGCGGTGGTGCTTGACCAATATGGCGGCACGGAGGGCATTTGTACCCTTGAGGATATCATAGAGGAGCTTGTGGGCGAGATCTATGATGAAAGCGACGAGGAGGATACCTCCCTTGTGAAAATAAGCGACGGTGTTTACGAAGCGTCGGCGGAGCTTTCGGTATCGGATTTTCTTGAGAGGACAGGACTGCCGGAGGACACTATCGAAACCGAAAGAACATCTCTCGGTGGCTGGATAATGGATATGCTTGACAGACTTCCTGAGCAGAATGAAGTTATAAGCTGTCCGCCTTTTGAGATGACAGTGAAAATGGAGGACGAGCAGAAAATAGACAGGATACGCTTCAAGATATCCGAAGAGGAGCTTGAAAGCAAGAAGGCGGAGGAAGAAAATGCCTAAACAGATAAAGAAAGAGCAGATAAAAAAGTCAGAGCTTTTATACAGAAAATGGTCTGTTGCAGGGCTTGCGGCAGCGGCTGTGTTCATGGGGTGTATGGCTGGGCTTATGAGCATGATAGTGAAAACCGATGGGGCAAAAGTGCCAACGATAGTGCTTTTTGCGGCGTTCATTATCTACACGGCAGTGTCGGTGGTATGTGCGGTGCTTGGAGTGAAAAGCTATGTAAAGGACGACTGCGGAGTGTGCCTTTTTCAGGGTATAGTGCATATTTACAGCGTTATAGCCTGCATAATGAATGTGAGAATGGCATTTATAATACTGTTCTCAGCGTTAGGCTCGCAATCGGGGGTAGATACCCTTATAGGAAGCCAATCGCAGAACGAATTTATACAAAGTCAGTATGCAAGCTGGATATGTCTAGCCATTGCTACTCTGTTCTCAGTGATACTTGGCATTTTGGCGGTAGTATGGCTTGTGAAAAATAAAAAGAACTGATAAATCGGCTTTGCGTAGGGGCGACCTTGGGTCGCCCATTATTTTGTATGTTTCACAGCATACAGGTCTTAGAAAATCATAGAGTAAGGAAGAAGAAAAATAATGTTTTTGCTTATACTTGTAGTTGTATGCTACACAATATGTTCCCTTAGTGACAAGTACGCTGTTTCAACGGCAAAATTCAACGGCGATGAGCTTGGGTTCTTAATGGCGGCGGCAACGGCTGTTTTCATGGCTTGCTGTCTGCCTTTCCTCGACAGGACTATTACATTTAGCTGGCAGTCATTTGCGGCGATAGGTCTGCTGTGCTTGTCGAAGATCCTTGAATTTAAGCTTTCGGCTATTATCCTTGATGAAATATCAGCCTTTGAGCTTAAGGCTTGGCTTGGTATCACCCTTTTCATGTCCTATGCAACGGATATTTTCCTTGGTGAAAAGCCGAGCATTTTCAAGTTCCTTTTTATCGTGCTTACTGTTGCAGGACTTGTTTTTATCGCAAAATCAGGCAGAACGGACAGCGGCAATATAAATTACCGCAGGATAGTTGTTCCTCTGGTGTTCTATCTTTTGGCAAGATACGGCTACGGCATAGTTGTAAGAGCGTCGGAGAATTACATATCCTCAACCATGGCGCTGTTCTTTGCGCTTATACTTATGGCTATCATACTTCTGCCAAGGGCGAAGCCTTTGGAGATATTCAAGAAAAATCAAAAGGGCGCATGGGTGGTTGTGCTTACAAAGATTCCGAATGTGGCAGGTCTGCTTGCAGAGAACGCTGTTATTGCTGTGAGCCTTGCGAGTGCGTCATTTATCCAGCCTATGATACTGTGTTCGCTGTTTGTTATAGCGCTCATAAGAAAAGAGCCTATCACAAAGCTGAGATTTATCGGCAGCGTTATTTGTATGGTGGGCATAATAGGATTTCAGGTTTGTTAAAAATAAAACGTCGGGCGTTTCAATTCGTCCGACGTTTTTTGTTATCTTTCGGTATTGTACATTGCGGCAAACCAGTAATCTTCTTCAAGATAGCTTGTGTCTTTCTTGCCCCATGTAATTTTTATTTTCACAAGACAGCCGTCAATATCCTCTTTTGGAAGCTCCAGCTTTTTGGACTCCTTGGCAAGCACCTTTCCGTCATAGCTGTAGACAGTGTAAAGCACGTCACCGAGCCTGTCCCCTGTGACTTCTACGGACATAGGGGTTTTAAGGGTAACATTGCCGTCCTTATCTACATCTGCCTTTACATTAAATGACGGTACGGAGGAGAGCAGATCTTCAAAGCTCTTTTCAGCGGAAAGGCTCTCGCTCTTGCCATTGCAGTATCGTGTCTTTTCAGTGCCGGGAAGCTCATATTTGCTTCCGTCACAGGTCAGCGCAACTGAACCTTTCTCCACCTTTGGGGTTATATTTATCACAAGGGCGCAAGCCAAAAAGATAACGGCGGTAAGCAGGCCTACAAGTATTTTCCTTTTCATTATTATCACCAATGCTATTATAGCACCTTTTGGAATAATAATCAAGGGCAGTGTTTTAGTCTTTGAGCTTTATCTCACGTTTTATCCTGCCCATTATCACAATGGCGGCGACAGTGCCTACAAGCTCGCCGAACGGAACGGCTGCCCATACTATCTTGCCTGCTGAGGAGGTAAGGGTGAGAAGATAAGCCGCGGGGAGAGGGATAACTAAAAGTCTGATAAGGGAAAGCACAAGGGAAGCTATGCCATGGTCGAGCGCCTGAAAAATTCCCTGATAGGCTATGTTTGCACCTGCAAAAAGATAGCCTAAAGTGATTATCCTTATGGCGTAGGTGGCGAATATCTCCGTATCCGCTGACAGTGAGAATACATGGCATATCTGAGAAGCAAAAAGCTGCAAGCCTATAATGCCAAGGAGCATGAGTCCCAACGTGTAGAGCATACCGTATTTTATGCCTGAACGAACTCTTGTTTTGTCCCCTTTGCCGTAGTTGTATGATACAACCGGAATGATAGTGTTGTTCATGCCGAATGACGCAAAGAATACGAACTGCTGTATTTTATAATAGATACCATAGGCTGTTACGGCGGATTGACCTATCCTGTTGAGTATGACATTAAGACCATAGGTCATGACGGACATAAGAGCCTGTATTATTATGGCAGGAATGCCTATTCTATAAATGTTTGCTATCATTTTGCTCTGTGGTATAAAATACCTCAT
>OJMH01001241.1_pt1 | contig 26789 bp, 27 predicted proteins | sample 1597111 | NCBI WGS metagenome assembly OJMH01 (sample SAMEA2452115, study PRJEB22498) | human gut metagenome | reverse complement strand
GGTGTTGCGCGACCGGGCTTGATATGGCGAAGAAAAAGAATGCGCCGAAACGGCCCGGATTGTGGTGGCTGGTGCCGCTGGCCGGATTGAATGTCTATGCGGCCTACCGGGTGGCGGTGCTGGCGCGATCGCTGGAGTTGCCGTTGATCGGGCCGCTGTATAGCGGCCCGCAACTGGTGATGGGAATTTTGCTGATCAATGCGGCAGTGTTGTTGCTGCTGGCAATAAGCCGTTAACGAGAAAGGGAGGTGCGACGTGGATGAGAGTCAGAAATTCAATGCGGACGAACGTCGAACCATTTTGCAGTTTGTCCGGAATGTGATAAAATCGCAGTTGACGCATATGGCGCCGCCGGAGACGCCGGTGTTGCCGGACGGCAAACTGGAAGAGTCCGGCGCCTGCTTTGTGACGCTGCTGGATGCGGAGGGGGAATTGCGCGGCTGCATCGGCAACTTGAGCAGCATGGAACCGCTGGGAGACAACCTGCGCCGCAACGCGTTGAATGCGGCTTTTGAAGATCCGCGTTTTTCGCCGCTGGATATCGATGAGTTTATCGAATGTACGATGGAGGTTTCGGTATTGTCGCCGCCGCGGCCGATCGCTTCGGTGCAGGAGTTCTGCGTCGGCGAACACGGCATTATTCTGTCGCTGCGCAACCACCGGGCGGTATTTCTGCCGCAGGTGGCGCTGGAGCAGGGCTGGAACCGGGAAACCACGTTGAAATATTTGAGTTTGAAAGCCGGTCTGGCGGCGGATGCCTGGAAACAGCCGGAAGCGAAATTCAGCGTGTTCACCGCCGAGGTGTTTGGAGAGACGGATTGACGCGTTACTTTAAAGTCGACGATTTCCGGTTGAATGCCCTGAAATTGACCTGCGCCGCGGGTGATCTGGACGAGTCGCTGGCGCCGCTGCTGGTTGAAATGCTGCGATTGCCGCCGGGAGCGGTGGAAGAGTACCGGATTCTCAACAAAAGCGTCGACGCCAGGCGCGGGCGGCCGGAAATCGTTTATTCCTTGCTTGTCGGCGTCAGCCGCGGCCAAAACAGCCTGACGAAATTTCAGGAAGTCGGTCCGGAAGAACTGGCGGCGTTTGCCGCTCCTGGATTGCCGGAATTTTTCCGGCCGGATCTGCGCCATGTGGTGGTGGTCGGAACCGGTCCGGCCGGGTTGTTCGCCGCTTACCGGCTGGCGTTGGCCGGCTGCGAACCGATCGTGCTGGACCGTGGTTTCGAGGTCGAACGGCGGCGCCGGGATATCGAGGCGTTCGAACGAAGCCGGAACCTGAACTGTGACAGCAATTATCTGATCGGCGAAGGCGGCGCCGGCACATTTTCCGACGGCAAACTTTATACCAGAATTCGCGATCCCCGGGCGGCGTTCGTGCTGCAGGAGATGATAAATGCCGGTGCGCCGGCTGAAATCGCTTACCTGAAACGGCCGCATATCGGTTCCGACCGGCTGCCGCTGGTGGTGGCCGGTTTACGGCGGGCGATCATCGCCGGCGGCGGAAGTTTCCGGTTCGGGTGCGGGGTGGAGGAGGTGGTCATCCGGTCCGGCCGTTGCCTCGGCGTGAAGGTTGCCGGCGGCGAGACCATCACCGCGCCGGCGGTGCTGATTGCGCCGGGTTTGGGGGGACGGCCGTTGATCCAGCGGCTGGTCGATTGCGGCGTTGAGCACCAGCTCAAGCCGTTTCAGATCGGTTGCCGGATCGAACACGAACAGTCCTTCATCGATCATCGGCAATATCACGTGACGCCGCGGCCTGCCGTGCTCGGTGCGGCGGAATACAATATGGTTTGCCGGCCGGGCGGCGGCGGCAGAACCGGCGGTGTCAGCACGTTTTGTATGTGTCCCGGCGGTGAAATCGTTTTTGCCTCGGCGACTTGCGGCCGGCTTTCGACCAACGGCATGAGCAATTACCGCCGCGACGGCCGTTATGCCAACAGTTGTCTGATCGTCACTTCCGAAGCGGACCGGTTCGCTTCGGCGGCCGATGCTTTCGCCTATCTGGCCGATCTGGAAGGACGGGCGTTCGAGGCCGGCGGCGGGGACTGCACGTTTCCGGCGCAGGATGCGGCGGCGTTTTTGCAGGGGACGGTCCGTTTGAAAAGCCCGGACAGCAGTACGGCGTTCGGGCTGCGTCCGGCGGCGGTGGACCGGCTGCTGCCGGACTGGGTGACCCGGCCATTGCGGGGCGGTTTGCGGCATTTCGACCGACTGATGCCGGGATTTGTCGACGGCGGCAAGCTGATCGGCATTGAAAGTTTTGTTTCCAGCCCGGTGCGTTTCCGGCGCGATCCGGAGACGCTGGCCAGTTCGGTGTCCGGCCTTTATATCGCCGGGGAAGGGGCCGGCATGGCCGGCGGCATTATTTCAGCGGCCGTCGACGGGTTGAAATGCGCCGAAGCGTTGCTGCGTCATTATGCCATCTCATAAATCGCCGCGGTGCATGCTTCCGATGCGTTCCGGCCGGGGGGGGCGAGCTGGGGTTGAAATCCAAATAGGCTTAGAGTTCCCGGGTCAATAAGTAATCGACCAGATCCTGCAGCAATCCCCGGTAACGGTTGGCCGGCAGCGTCTTCAGAATGTCATGTGCCTCGGCGGCCAATTGTTCCGCCCGGGCGGCGGCAAACGCCGCCGCCCCGCAGTCGCCGACCAACGTCCTGGCCTGCTGCAGCGCCGCCTCGCTGTACCGTTCCAGTTTCAACAGCGCCTGCAATTGCCGGCGGCCGTCCTCCGGCAGAAGTTCGAACGCTTTCAGCAGCAGCAATGTCGGTTTGGCTTCGCGCAGATCGGCGCCGATCGTCTTGCCGAATTTCCGGAAGTCGCCGTAAAGGCCGAGGTAATCATCCCGGAGCTGGAATGCCACGCCCGCCGCCAACGCGAATCTGCCGAGATTGCGAATCTCCGGAATTTGAAAATCGGTGGTTTCCAGTGCCAGTGCCGCGCCGCATTCGACGCTGAACTGCAGCAGGATGCCGGTTTTCAGGTACAGCATCGTTTCCACTTCCGCCACCGCGATGCCGGACAATTCGCGCATCGGAAATTCGACATCGAGCGCTTCGCCGCTGATCAGTTCCCGGCTGGTCAGTTCCTGCAATCGCCGGGCCAACGCCACCGCTATCGCCGGCGGTACGCCGTGTTCGACGCTTTTCAACAGCAGGCTGTTCGCCCAGGCCTGCTGCAGATCGCCGCAGAGAATCGCCATGTCCCGGCCGAATTTATCGACAGTGCCTGCCGGCCGGTTCGGAAAACGTTCCGCCGCCCGAGCCGCCAGACGGCGGTGGCAGCTGGGCGCGCCGCGCCGGACTTCGTCGTCGTCGATGATGTCATCGTGCACCAGCGTCCAGTTGTGAAACACTTCGACTGCCGCCGCCGGCAGCATTGACTGCGATTCCGATCCGCCGTAAATGCCGCAAGACCACATCAGCAATGCCGGCCGCAGCCGTTTGCCGCCGCGCACCGGATAATCGAGCACCGCCTCACGCAAATAATCCGGTTGAATCCGATCCGGAAAATCATCTTCGCGAAGAATCCGGTCGATGATGTCGCCAACTTTTTTCAATTCCAGAAGCATTGCTGAAAAACCTTATTCCTTTCGTTGCTTTCGTCAAGCCGGCCGGCCGTTCAGGCCAGCTCTTTCAACATCCATTGCAATTTGATATCGTCCCAGTCCGGCAATCCTTCATGGCCGAAATCGGGATAGAGGATCAGCTCCTTCTCGCTGCGAATCTTATTGAACATCGCAAATTGGGTGGACGGCGGGCAGATGGTATCCATCAAGCCGGTCAGCATCAATGCCTTGCCCCGGATGCGCGGCGCCAGGAACTGAACGTCGACATAGCCGAGCTTGGTGAAAAATTCCTTTTCGCGGGCATGGGTGCGGTCGAAGTGGCGGAAATATTCGGTGATGTCGCGATAGGCGTTGTTGGCCAGGTCCATTTCCCAGACCCGCTGATAGTCGCAGAGAAACGGGAAGGCGCCGGCTACGCACTTCACTTCCGGCACCAGTCCGGCGCAGGCGAACGACAAACCGCCGCCCTGCGAACCGCCGGTCGCCCCGATCCGGGTGGGATCGACGTCCGGCTGACTCATCAGAATTTTGGTCAGGCGCACGGTATCGAGAAAAACATTGCGAAAATAGAGCTTCCTGGGATCGGCGTCGGCGGCGCCGCGGATGATATGGCCGTTGAGCGTATTGCCCTTGACCGGGATGCAGTCTTCCGAGCGTCCTCCCTGGCCGCGGCAGTCCAGCGCGGCGACGACGAAATTGGCGGCCACAAACGGCAGGAGCCCGCACCAGTCATAGGAATCGCCGCCGTAACCGTGAAAAACGACGACTCCCGGCTTCGACAACGAATCGTTGCGCGGCCGGGAAAATTTGGCGTAAATTCTGGCGCCGCCGGTGCCGGTGAAATAGAGGTCGAAACATTCGGCGTAGGGCGTCTGGAACGCCGACGGGGTCATTTCGATATCCGGCGGAATCGCTTCCAGTTCGGCGAGCGACCGGGCCCAGAATTCATCATAGTCCGCCGGTTTGGGATTGCGTCCCTGATAACGTTTCAGCTCCTCAAGCGGCATATCGATCAGCATGGCAAAACATCCTTTCCTATCATTTGTAAATCCCCGCTCATTGTCAGGAAGTCAAACGGTCTGACAAATTCGCATCGTTGTGAAGTGCCGCCAGCCGGGCGGACAGGAACTGCCGCTCCGGTTCGGAATAACCTTTGCGCGCCAACTCCCGTTCCAGGTAGGTGATGGCATTTTGTTTCCGCCCGAATTGCGGCGCATGATCGCTGTAGAGCAGCAGCATCTGGGTATTTTTCTCAGTAATCCGGGTTTTCGGGTTGTTGAAATAATTTTCCAGCCGGTCCAGTGCGTCCGGAATGCGCTGCCGTTCGATGGCAATCTCGGCCGCCAGCAGATTGGCGATCGGCGAATACGGCCGCTTTGCCAGGAGCTGCCGCAGCTCTTCTTCGGCTTTTTCATACTCCTGATTGGCCATCAGTCCTCGAATCGGCGAAATCATATCCGGCGGTTCCTTCAGGTAATCGGCCGCGTAGAAGATCCGGCTGAACAAACCGCCGAATTTATCGGACAATTGCACCGCCAGCACCACGGCGCAAACCGCGGCCCACAGCAGCCCGCCCAGGAAGATTCCCACCGCCGCCAGCGGCTCTTCTTCAAGTTCTCCAATCGACCAGAACGCCGTCAAGGCCTTGTAGCCGCAGAAAAGAATGACGAGCCAGGCCAAAATACGCTTCATTGTCCGCCTCCTGCTGTTGATAACCGATAATTTATCATCCCGAATCGCCAAATGAAAACCATAAATGAAAAGCCGCCGGATTTTTTTTACTTTTGCCGGGCGATTGCCTGCAGGCGGTCGGTCAGCAACTGCCGTTCGGCCGACGGCCAATTCACCCGTTTCAACTCTTCGGACAGGCGGGAAACCGCCGCGGCGCGCCGGCCGGCCGGTATTGCGTAATCGCAGTAATGCAGCAGCAACTGCATTCGTTCCTCGGAGGGCAGCGGTTCGGCGGCATGGAAATAGGACTCAAGCCGGTCGAGCAATTCATCGTGGCGGTCCTGCGCGATGGCGATTTCCGCCCACAATAAATTGGCCGGCGGCGAAACGGGGTCCCGCTCGAATATATTCTGCAGTGCTTCTTCGGCCTCCCGCCAGTGTCCGGCCGCCATCAGACCCTGAATCGGCGAAAAAATATCCGGCCGCTTTTTCAAATAGCGGGTCGGATGAAAAATGGCGCCGCCGAATATGGAACCCATTCTGCCGGAAAATAATATCGCAAAAATCACACCGCAAATCCCGGCCCAGAACAAGCCGATGAAAATTGCAAAAATTCCATATTTGTCGATGGAACTGACGGCATCGACCGCCAGATAGGCGGTGACGATCACCACGATCCAGGCAAAAAAATATCCCATTGCACCCACTCTCCGATGATTCCCGGCTGGTAATTTACCGTAACAAGTTATAAATTAAAACCGTGAAGCGGACGATCCGAAGTTTTTTTCGGAAAAATTTTTCATTTTCAAGGAGGTTGTCATGAATGCCGTGCGCTGCGCCGAATGGAAACGCACCACGCTGGAAACCGATATTTTCGCCGAAATCAATTTGGACGGCAGCGGTCAAAGCGATGTGCACACCGGCATCGGTTTTCTCGATCACATGTTGACATTGTTCGCCAAACATGGCTTTTTCGATTTGAAGGTCAGCGTCAAAGGCGACCTGGAGGTCGATTATCATCACACGATGGAGGATCTGGGCCTGGTCCTGGGCAACCTCATCCGCCGGGCGGCCGGCGATAAGGCCGGAATCCGCCGCTACGGCAGTTTCCTGCTGCCGATGGACGAGACCCTGGTGCAGATCGCGCTGGATTTGTCCGGGCGGCCCTGCCTGGTTTACGACGTGCCGTCCCCGGCGCCGCGGCTGAAGGATATCGATGTCCGGCTGTTCCGGGAATTTTTTCAGGCCCTGGTCAACCAGTGCGGCTTGAATCTTCACATCCATCTGGTTTGCGGCGATGAAGTCCACCACGTCTTCGAGGCGATTTTCAAAGGATTCGCCAAAGCGCTGGACCAGGCGACCGGATACGATCCGCGCATTCAGGGCGTGTTGTCGACCAAGGGAGTGCTCGATTGAAGTTTGAACCGGCCAGGTTGTCAGCGTCATGAAGAAACTGAAGCGAATCGTCGATTATACCGGTGAAAATGTTTACGACCGGGTTGCCAGCGGCCGCGATATGATTGCCTTTCTGGGCGAGTTGGCCGCGGTTTTCGCGCTGACGCTCCGGCATCCGCGGAAAATGCGGTGGCGGGAAGTCTGGTACTACATGAGTTTGTGCGGCAGCCAGTCGCTGCCGATCGTTTTGCTGATCTGTTATCTGATGGGGTTGGTGCTGGGATTTCAGGCCGCCGTCCAGATGCGGCAGTTCGGCACCGAAATTTACGTCGCCGACCTGGTCGGTTTTTCCATCCTGAAGGAATTGGGGCCGTTGATGGTGGCGATGATTGCCACCGGCCGGGCCGGCAGCGCTTTTGCCGCTGAAATCGGCACGATGAAGGTCAATGAAGAGGTCAGCGCCATGCAGACGATGGGCATCGCGCCAGCCCGCTTTCTGGTGGTGCCCAAATTGCTCGCCATGCTGCTGGTATTGCCGATTTTGACGGTATTCGGCGACATTGCCGGTCTGCTCGGCGGTTTGACCGTCGGCGCGACGATGCTGAAGCTGCCGCTGGTCACCTATCTGGACCGGACCCAGGAGGTGCTGACCATTCCGGTGCTGCTGCTGGGGGTGATGAAGAGTTTTTTCTTTGCCGCTTTGATTGCGCTGGTCGGCTGTTGGCACGGTTTTCAGGCGGAAAACGATGCGCAGGGCGTCGGCCGGGCGGCGACCGAAGCGGTGGTGAGTTCAATTTTCATGGTGGTGATCGCCGATGCGGTGCTGACGATCATCTATTCGTTCTGGGGGTATTGACCGTGAGTGATCGAGCGTTGAAGAAAGCGGAAAATCCGGTGGTGGAAGTCAAAAACCTGACGGTCGGCTACAACAACCGCCCGGTGTTGGAAAATTTAAATTTTTCGGTCAACCGGGGGGAAATTTTCGCCATCATGGGCGGTTCCGGCTGCGGTAAAAGCACATTGCTGAAGCATATGATCGGTTTGTATACGCCGATCAAAGGCGATATCAAGATTTTCGGCGAAAGCATCGTCAAAGCCGGTGAGCAGCGTAAGCGGCAGTTGATGCGGCGGTTCGGCGTGACTTACCAGGGCGGCGCGCTGTTCGGGTCGATGACGGTGGCGGAAAACATTGCGCTGCCGCTGGAGGAGTTCACCGACTTGAGCCGGAAGGAGATTCACGAGGTGGTGCAGGAAAAATTGCGCTGGGTTGACCTCGCGCAGTTCGGCAATTACCAGCCGGCGGAGCTGTCCGGCGGCATGTGCAAGCGCGCCGGTCTGGCGCGGGCGCTGGCGCTGGACCCGCAACTGTTGTTTTTCGATGAACCGTCGGCCGGACTCGATCCGATCACGTCGGCGGAGCTGGACCGCTTGATTTTGCGTCTCCGGCGTGATCTGGGCAGCACGATGGTCATCGTCACCCATGAATTGGACAGTGTGTTTGCGATTGCCGACCGGATTATCATGCTGGACAAGAAAACCCGCTCGATCGTCGACAGCGGGGCGCCCCGGGAGCTGGAACGGCATTCGTCCAATCCGTGGGTACGGCAATTCCTGAGCCGGGACGGTTTGAAACGGGATTTAAATTGAGGGAAATATGGCGCAGATAAGCAGATTCAAACTCGGGTTGTTCGTCCTCGGCGGGCTGGCGGTGCTGCTGGCGACGATGTTCTTTTTGGGCTTGTCCGATCTCTTTAAGACGCGGGCCCGCATCACCACGCTGTTCAGCGAGTCGGTGCAGGGCCTGGCGGTGGGGTCGCCGGTCAAATACAAAGGCGTGCCGATCGGCAACGTTTCGACCATCGCCATCCAGGTCAACGACAAATTGATCCGGGTGGACATGGAAATCGAGCTGTCGGCATTCATCGACTCGAAACCGCTGCAGCGGCGTTCGACCGAGAGCCTCAAAAGTTTCTATGAATTTTTCGACCGCGAACGCAGCTCCGGGCTGCGCGCCCGGCTGGAATACGCCGGCATCACCGGCCTGAAATACATCGAATTCGATTATTTCGATCCGAGCAATACTCAGGACATCATCAAACAGCCGCCGGACCTCGCCGCCGGCCAGTTTTATCTGCCGTCGACGCCGTCGACCTTCACCGATCTGCTGGGCATGTTCAGCACCTCGTTGAACCGGATTTCCCAGGTCGATTTCGTCGGCATTTCCAATGAATTGAAACGCGGGCTCGGCGAAGCGACGGCGCTGCTGTCCGATCCGGATTTGAAAGTGATCGTCCAGCGCATCGAGAGCATCAGCAACAACCTGGAACGGAGCTCCGGCGCGTTGGCTCGGACGCTGACCGAAGAGCGCCTGCGGACTTTCAGCGAACAACTGGAGACCGCGGTGAACAACATCAATACGCTGATCAACGATGTCAACGAACAACTTGCCCAGGCCAATGTGGCCGGGACCGCATCGGCGTTCCGCGAGGCCGCCGGCAGCGTCACCCAGGCCGGCAACGATATCCGCGGCGTGGTCGGCAGCGCCGATGAGACGATGTCGACGCTGGAGGTGTCGCTGCAGAAATTGAACCGGGCGTTGGATGCGGTTACCGAGTTGATGTCCTACCTCAACGACGACCCGAGTGCCATGCTGCGGGGCAAGCGCCAGCCGCCGATGGAATTCAAGCGGCAATAGAGTGGCCGGGTGCCAGGTTAATTTGACGATTTTGAAGGAAACAAGGATGAAAAAAACAGGAAAATTATTGTTGGCCGGCTGGCTGGCCGGTCTATTGAGCGGCTGTCTCAGCGTTGATTACGTCGGCCAGAAGCTGCCGGCGCTGCCGGAAAATGAGAGTGTGGCATTCTACGACGAAGCGACGCCGGTGCCGCCGGATACCTATCATTCCATCGGCCGCGGTCTGCTCGAATGCAACGGTTCCACCCCGAGCGGCGAAATCAAGACGGCATTGATCGACAAGGCCAGGGCCGTCGGCGCCAATGCCGTCCAGGTCGTCGAATTCAAGCGGACCAAAGTGGGAGCCATGGCGGTGCCGCAGGACAATACCGCCGGCGGCCCGGTGTCGATGATCGACGCGGTCAGCGACCAGCGGGTTGGAGGCGGCGGCGTATATATCGACACCTTCGGCAATCCGGTGGCCTACGATACCCAGATGGAAGATATTTACGAAATTACCGTCAAGGCGTTGTTCCTGGTCAAACTCGACCGGTACGACGAGGTGATGGCCGAATGGAAGGAGGCGCAGGCCAAGTTCCTTGAAATGCAGTCCCAGGCACTGGAGGAAGCCCGGCAAAAACAGCAGTGAGGTCGGCAGGCGCTCAGCTGCCGGCGGCGTCGAAATCGAACTCCAGTTGAATCGGCGCATTCTGTTCCGCTCCGGTCGGGAAATTCGACATGGTGACTCCGAGCAGCCGCACCTGCCGGGCGCCGGCCTCGGTTCGTTTCAGCAGCGCTTCGGCGATCGCGGCGATGACTCGGCCTTCTCCGACCGGCACGGTTACCGACATGCTGCGGGTCACCGTCTGAAAATTTTCATACCGCACTTTCAAGGTCACGGTCCGGCCGGCCAATCCCTCCCGCGCCAGCAGTTGGGCCACCCGGCCGGACAGCCGCCGGACATGTTCGACGATCTCATCCAGATTGTCCAGATCGTGCGGGAAAGTGATTTCCCGGCCGTAGGATTTGCGTTCGTATTCCGTTTCCACCGGCCGCAGGTCGATGCCGCGGACGATATCGTAATAGTAGGAGCCGTTTTTGCCAAACAGTCCGATCAGCGCTTCCCGTTCGAACTTTTTCAGATCGCCGCCGCATTTGACCCCCATGCCCTTCAACCGGCCGGCGGTGGCCCGGCCGATGCCGTGAAATTTCTCGATCGGCAACTGTTCGAGAAAACGTGTCGCGTTCTTCGGCGTGATTACGGTCAGACCGCAGGGTTTGTGCAGATCGGAAGCGATTTTGGCCAGGAATTTATTGTACGACACGCCGGCCGAAGCGGTCAGCATGGTCTCCTCATAGATGGCGCGCTGGATGGCCCGGGCGACCAGCGTGGCCGACGGCTGTTTCTGGGCGTTTTCGGTGACATCCAGGTAGGCTTCGTCGATCGATACCGGTTCGACCCGGTCGGAAAAGCGGTGCAGAATGTCCTGGATGCGGCCGGAAACTCGTTTGTATTTGGGCATGTCGACCGGCTGAAAGATGCCGTCGGGGCAGAGCCGCACCGCCGTTTTGGTCGGCATCGCCGAATGAATGCCGAACACCCGCGCTTCGTACGAACAGGTGCTGACCACGCCGCGCTCCTCCGGGGAGCCGCCGATGATCAGCGGTTTGCCGCGCCACTCCGGATGATCGCGCTGTTCGATGGAGGCGTAGAAGGCGTCCATGTCGATATGAATGATTTTTCGATTTTCCAAGGTTGATCCGTTTTCAAATTTTCACTTCGGCATTACAGTAATCACCAAACCGATCAAAAGCAAAAAAGTATGCATGCTCAGGAGGTCCTGCCGATGACGGAATCGACAATTATCAAAATCGCAATGTTCGACGGCTGCGACGATTTGCTGCCGGCCAAAGCCCACCACGACGATGCCGCCTACGATTTACGTTCCCGGGTGGATATGGTTCTGCCGGTGGGAAACAGCACCTTGGTGCCGACCGGAATTTTTCTGGAGTTGCCGTACGGCTTTGAAGCGCAGATCCGGCCGCGCAGCGGTTTGGCTTTGAAGCACAATCTGATGCTGACCAATTCTCCGGGCACCATTGATGCCGGCTATCGCGGCGAAATCGGCATCATCATGTTCAATCCCGGTCCGGAAGCGTTTCCGATCAAACGCGGCGACCGGATTGCGCAGATGGTGATCAGCCGTTTGCCGGAAGTGACGCTGCAGCCGGTTGCGGCACTGTCGGCAACCGAACGCGGCGCCGGCGGATTCGGCAGCACCGGGAAAAAATAACTGCTTATCATTCAAAATCATTCCGACTTTTCTTCGCCGTCAAGGCAACAAAATGTCCGGAGAACCGGTCCTATCCGGAAGGAAAGGACCGGTTTTTTTATGATTTGACTGCTCTTGCCGGTCGCACCCGGCCGGTCAGCGGCGGAAGGTTTACGAAGCCTGCAATACCGTCACGGCAGTTGATTTCCGAATCATTTCAAAGGGAGCCAAAATAACCGGAGAGTTTTAGAAAATAATATCGATAAAAAAATATCTAAATAGCGTTGAAAATTTTTGCTCGGGTGTTATATTAGCGTTTTAAATTTGATAAAAAAATATCTAAATACGGACAGTTGCAACGCTCATGGGTAATATCAAAGTGCAGAAAATGCCGTCGATCCGGCGGATGCCGACTTATTTGCATAAGTTATCCGAAATGCGCAAAGCCGGCATCGATATCGTCGCGACTCCGCAACTGGCCAAATATATGAATCTGGAGGCGATTGTCGTCCGCAAGGATCTGGCATTGACCGGTGTCACCGGCCAGCCCGGTGTCGGTTATAAGGTCAAGGAGTTGATCGATGCGATCAAGACTTTCCTGCGTTGGGACAACACCTCCGAAGCGGTGTTGATCGGTGTCGGGTCGCTGGGCAGCGCGCTGCTGGGATACGATGGTTTTGAAGAATATGGCCTGCGGATTATCGCGGCGTTCGATGCCGATCCGGCCAAGGTCGGTACCGAAATCCATGGACGGGAAATTTTTGCCGCCGACCGGATCGAAGAACTGGTCAGGCGGCTGCAGGTCTCGATGGGCATCATCTGCGTTCCGGCCCCCTGCGCGCAGAAGGTGGCCGACCAATTGGTGGCCGGCGGCGTCAAAGGCATCTGGAATTTCGCCAACGTCAGTTTGAAAGTGCCGGATGAGGTGGTCGTACAGCGCGAAGTCATCGCCGGCGGGCTGGCGGTGCTGTCGGTCAAACTGGCCCGCCGCGGCGAGCCGGGCGGACCGGTGCGGGGCTGATGGAAGTTGAATCGCATTTTAGATAGAATTTTTTCACCAAACAGAACAATTTCGGCGCCGTGACATGGAGACGCCGGACAGGAGAACAAACAACATGCAAGAGACGTTGGAAAAGACGCAGGCGATGGCGTCGCATTTGTCAGCGGTGGACCGTATCCTGGAAGAACACGGTTACGACGCGAGCAAATTGATCCCGATCCTGCAGGCGGTGCAGGAAGAGTACAAATTTCTGTCGAAGGACATGATCAGTTACGTGGCGACGAGCCTGGGCGTCCCGCCGTCGCGCGTGTATGGAGTTGCGACGTTTTACGCGCACTTTTCGATGAAGCCGAAGGGGAAATATCTGATCAAGCTGTGCGACGGGACGGCGTGCCACGTGAAGAAATCGCACAGTGTGCTGAACGCGCTGCTGGAGAAGCTGCATCTGAGCGACGAAAAGCGGACGACCGACGACATGCTGTTCACGGTGGAGACGGTGAGCTGTCTGGGAGCGTGCGGCCTGGCGCCGGTGATGCTGGTGAACGATGAAGTGCACGGGCAGATCACGCCGGAGCAGGCGGTCGAGCTGGTCGACGGGATACTGACCGTCGAAAAAGACGCCGCCCATTAATCGAACCCCAACATTCTCAGGAGTCAAAAGAGAAGATGAGCAAGATCAATCTGGAACAGATCGCGTTGGACTACCAGGCAGCGGCCGGCAAGTTGAAACAGCGGTTGATATTGTGTGCGGGCACCGGTTGCGTGGCGAACGGTTCGCTGGAAGTGCGCGACGAATTGGTGCGGCAACTGTCCGGGCGCGGTTTGCCCGTGGTGGTGGAATTGAAGGAGGAAACGGCAGCGGCCGGAGCGAGTTATGTGTCGAAGAGCGGCTGCCAGGGCTTCTGCCAGCAGGGCCCGTTGCTGCACATCGAGCCGCAGCACATTCTCTATACGAAAGTGAAGCCGTCGGACGTCACCGAGATCGTCGAACGGACGCTGCTGGGCGGCGAAATCATCGACCGGCTGCTGTACCACGACCGGGACGGGCGCGGCTGCAAGGGCAACGCCGACATTCCATTCTACAACCGCCAGAAGCGGGTGGTGCTGGCGAACTGCATGATCGAGCCGGACAACGTCAACGAATACATCGCGCGGGGCGGCTATTTCGGGGCCCGCAAGGCGGTCTGCGAAATGACGCCGGCGGAGGTCTGCCAGACGGCGATCGAATCCGGTTTGCGCGGCCGCGGCGGCGGCGGCTTTCCGACCGGTTTGAAATGGAAATTCACGCTGGCGAGCCGGAATGACAAGAAATACGTCATCTGCAACGGTGACGAAGGCGACCCGGGCGCCTTCATGGACCGTTCGGTGATGGAAGGCAACCCGCACAGCGTCATCGAGGGAATGATGATCGCGGCGAAGGCGATCGGCGCCGATGAAGGTTACGTCTACGTGCGGGCGGAATATCCGCTGGCGGTGGCCCGGATGCGCAACGCGGTGGCGGCGGCGCTGGCGGCGGGGCTGCTGGGCGACGGCCTGTTCGGCACTGATTTCAGCTTCCGGGTGACGGTGATGGAAGGAGCCGGCGCTTTCGTCTGCGGCGAGGAAACCGCGTTGATCGCCTCGATCGAAGGCAAGCGCGGCATGCCGATGCCGAAGCCGCCGTTTCCGGCGCAGAGCGGGTTGTACGGCAAGCCGACGGTGATCAACAACGTCGAAACGCTGGCGTCGGTGCCGGGCATCTTCCGGAACGGCGCGGCGCAGTACAAGGCGGTCGGGACCGAGAAGTCGCCGGGTACGAAAACCTTCGCCCTGACCGGGCACGTGGCGAACACCGGTCTGATCGAAGTGCCGTTCGGCACGACGCTGCGGGAGATCGTCTACAACATCGGCGGCGGAGTCACCGACAACAACGGCAAACTGACCGGGGAGGATTTCAAGGCGGTGCAGATCGGCGGTCCGTCCGGCGGCTGCCTGACCAAAGAGATGCTGGATCTGCCGATGGACTTCGACACGCTCAAATCGGTCGGCGCGATGGTCGGTTCCGGCGGCCTGGTGGTGATGAACAACCAGACCTGCATGGTCAAGATCGCCCGTTTCTTCATGCAGTTCACCCAGAACGAATCCTGCGGCAAATGCGTGCCGTGCCGGGAAGGCACCCGGCAGATGCTGGCTCTGCTCGACGACATCATCGCCGGCAAAGCCGACGAGACGACGCTGGAACTGCTGGAGGAGACGGCGAAAGCGGTGCAGCTCGGTTCGCTGTGCGGGCTGGGCAAGACGGCGCCGAACCCGGTGCTGTCGACGCTGCGCTATTTCCGCGACGAGTACGAGTCGCACGTCTTCAAGAAGATCTGCCCGACCGGCGAATGCCGGGCGCTGGCCCGTCCGGAAATCATCGCCGAGAAGTGCAAAGGCTGCACGGCCTGCGCGCGGAAATGCCCGGTCAACGCGATCAGCGGAGCGGTGAAACAGCCGCACAGGATCGATGCCGACAAATGCATCAAATGCGGCGCCTGCAAGACGGCGTGCAAATTCGGCGCGGTGGTCGGACTGTAAGGCGGCGGCTTTCCACCGCGTTCGGAAGCAAAACGGCAACAACATTCAGGAGAAAACTGCCAAATGACAACGGCTGAAAATATTGTAAAAGTCAACGGCTGCGGCATCGCCATCGAAGGCGAACGCAATTTGCTGGAACTCATCCGGAAAGCCGGGATCGACATCCCGACCTTCTGCTACCATTCGGAACTGTCGATTTACGGCGCCTGCCGGCTGTGCCTGGTGGAAGTCGACGGCAAGGGCATCATGGCGGCGTGTTCGACGAAGCCGGAACCCGGTATGGAGATCAGGACCGACACCAAGGCGATCCGGCAGATGCGCAAGATCAACATCGAACTGCTGCTGGCCAGCCACAACCGGGAATGCCCGACCTGTTCGCGCAGTTCGAGCTGCACGCTGCAGAACGTCGCCCGCCGGCTCGGCGTCGATACGGTCCGTTACCGGTCGGCGACCAAACAGCTGCCGCTGGACACCAGTTCGCCGTCGCTGCAGCGCGACCCGAACAAATGCGTGCTGTGCGGCGACTGCGTGCGGGTCTGCGCGGAGGTGCAGGGCATCGGCGCCATCGATTTCGCGTTCCGCGGTTCGAACGCCCGGGTGTCGCCGGCCTTCGACCAGGACCTGAGCCAGGTCGAATGCGTCAACTGCGGCCAGTGCGCGGCGGTCTGCCCGACCGGGGCGATCGTGCCGAAACAGGACCGCCACCGGGTCTGGGAGGAAATCTACAATCCGCAGAAGAAGGTGGTTGTTCAGATCGCGCCGGCGGTGCGGGTGGCGCTGGGGGAAATGTTCCAGTTGGCGCCGGGCACCAATGTCGCCGGCAAACTGGTTTCGGCGCTGCGGCTGATGGGATTCGACGAGGTGTACGACACCTGTTTCGCGGCGGATATGACCATTTTCGAAGAGGCGACCGAGCTGCTGGACCGGGTCGGCTCCGGCGGCGTGATGCCGATGTTCACCAGCTGCTGCCCGGGCTGGGTGAAATACTGTGAAATTTATTACCCGGAACTGCTGCCGAATCTGTCGAGCACCCGCTCGCCGCAGCAGATTTTCGGCTCGGTGGCGCGCAAGACGCTGCCGGCCCGGCTCGGCATCGAACCGGCCGATCTGGTGGTGGTGTCGATCATGCCGTGCACGGCGAAGAAATTCGAGGCGCAACTGCCGAAGTTTTCCAACCACGGCAAGCCGGACGTCGATTACGTGCTGACCACCACCGAGGTGGCGCAGATGATCGCTTCGATGGGAATCCAGTTCGACGAACTGGAGCCGTCGGCTTTCGACATGCCGTACGGATTTTCGACCGGCGGCGGCGTCATTTTCGGGACGACCGGCGGGGTCATGGAAGCGGCGCTGCGGTTCGCGGTGGAGAAGCTGGAAAACAAACCGCTGAACCAGGTGGAATTCAAGGCGGTGCGCGGGCTGGACAAACGCAAGGAAGCGGCGGTCCGGGTCGGCGACGGCGAAGTGAAGGTGGCGGTGGTGCATGGCCTGGGCAATGCGAAGGCGTTGATCGAGGACCTCAAGGCCGGCAAGGTGCATTACGATTTCGTCGAGGTGATGGCCTGTCCGGGCGGCTGCGTCTGCGGCGGCGGCCAGCCGGTGGCGCCGAATGACAACGTGCGCCGACAGCGGGCGGCGGGGCTGTACAATTCCGACAAGACCAATCAGTTGCAGAAATCGCAGGACAACTATCTGGTGGACCGCTGCTACGAGGAGGTGTTCGGCGGCCGGCCGGGTTCGCACGACGCGCATGAGAACCTGCATACGCATTACCAGAACCGCAGTCAGTTGTTCGACGCCAAGCTCACCGTCCTCAAGGGGTCCGAACCCAGGCTGCTGCCGATCACCGTCACCATCTGCACCAGGCTGCAGGACTGTCCGGGACAGGCGCTGCTGGGGCTGATCGTCAAATACATCCGCGACAAGCATTACGAAGACAAAGTGGAAGTGACCGCCGCCTTCAGTTCGCGCTCCAATCCGGACGGAACGATCTGCGTGACCGTCGGCGACCAGAAGATCGACCGCTGCGCCTTCAGCCGCGGTTTGACCACCGAGGACCAGTTGCGCAACCATGTCGAATTCGACCACATCCGCCAGGCGATCGACGCCGGGCTGCAGTAAAATCAGCACGAACAACAAACGGGATTTGCTTATGAACCGGGAAATCATCATCATGCCCTGCCTGGACATGCAGCAGGGCCGGGTGGTCAAGGGCGTCCATTTCGTCGACATCGCCGATGCCGGCGATCCGGTGGAATGCGCCAAGGCTTACTGCGCCGCCGGCGCCGACGAACTGGCGCTGCTGGACATCACCGCAACGGTGGAGAAGCGTGCCACCTTGCATGAAGTCGTCCGGCGGGTGGCCGAAGTCTGCACCGTACCGTTCACCGTCGGCGGCGGCATCAACGCCCTGCCGGCCGCCGAAGCGGTGCTCGCCGCCGGCGCCGACAAAATTTCGATCAGCAGCGCCGCCTACCGCAATCCGGAACTGGTCAGAGAACTGGTCGCCAAATTCGGTCCGGACAAAGTGACCGTCGCCATCGACGTCGACCGCAATCCGGCCCTGCCTTCCGGTTACGAGGTCTACATCGACGGCGGCCGGACTGCGACCGGCAAGGACGCCGTCGAATGGGCCCGGGAAGTCGACGCAATGGGCGTCAAAACCATCCTGCCGACCAGCAAGGCCGGCGATGGCGCCCGGACCGGTTATGATTTGCCGGTGATCAGGGCAATGGCACAGGCCTGTTCGGCCGATATCGTCGCTTCCGGCGGCGCCGGCAAGCTGTCCGACTTTCTGGATGCGGCGGAAGCCGGCGCGACCGTTCTGCTGGCGGCGTCGGTCTTCCATTTCCACCTGATCGACATCGGTGAGCTGAAACAATACCTGCGCGCGCATGGCGTGACAGTCAGGAGCTGAACTGGTCAGCGATTTTGCGGCCGACGACGGAATTTCCGCTGCCGGCCTTTTTCCGTAATTTTTCCGGATGCATTCCTTCGGCGGCTGGCAATCCGCCCTCCGAAGCGGTACATTACGGCAGAACCAGCACGAAGAAAGGTGAAATTCATGAAGCAAAAATGCTGCGGCGCCAACGGTCATCTCTCCGGCGATTACCTCAATTCGCTGGTGGAACGGGTGTGCGCCACCTATCAGGATGCCCGCGGCATCAATCATATCGAAGGAATGAATCTGCCCCGGCAGCAGGAAATCCTGCACATCATCGACATGCTGCAGGAAGTGGTGTTTCCGGGGTTCGACCGGCTGCAGAACTACAGCCTGGAGTCGCTCTCCTACAGCATCGGCAACCTGCTCAACGAGCTCTACTGCGAACTGTTCGACCAGATTGCCCGCTCCTTCCGTTACCAGAACACCAACCGCAACTGCAGGCATTGCAACATCGAGGAAGCAACCGTCGATGCGGTGCAGGGCCTGATGGACGCCATCCCGGCCATTCGCGAAACGATGAAACTGGATGTCGAGGCCGCTTACGCCGGCGACCCGGCCGCCGTCACCACCGACGAAATCGTCGTCAGTTACCCGGCAATCCGGACCATCACGATCCAACGGTTCGCCAACCTCCTGTACCAGAAGCGCGTGCCGTTGATTCCGCGGATGATGACCGAATATTCGCACAGCCGAACCGGCATCGACATCCATCCCGGCGCCCGGCTCGGCCGCGGCGTTTTCATCGATCACGGCACCGGCGTGGTCATCGGCGAAACGGCGGTCATCGGCAACAACGTCCGGATTTACCAGGGCGTCACACTGGGCGCGCTGTCGTTTCCCAAGGATGCCTGCGGCGTACTGGTCAAAGGGACCAAACGCCATCCGACCATCGAGGACGACGTGACCATCTATGCCGGCGCGACGGTGCTCGGCGACATCACCGTCGGCTGCGGTTCGGTGATCGGCGGCAATGTCTGGCTGACCGAAAGCCTGCCGCCCGGCACCAAAATTTCGATGGCGAAGCCGGAGCAGACGGTGAAATTCGCCCGGGAGCAGCCATGAATCACGCCACGGATTTCCATTATGTCGCCGAACAGCTTGCCAGAGTTCGGCAGGCGGTCCGCCAGACGGCGGAACAAAGCGGCCGGCCGGCCGACGCCGTGGAACTGCTGGCAGTCAGCAAAACCTTTCCGGTCGAAGCGATCCTGGCCGCCTACCAGGCTGGCCAGCGCCGCTTCGGCGAAAGCAGGATTCAGGAACTCGAACTGAAAACCGCCGTCCTGCCCGATGACATCGAATGGCATTTGATCGGCCACCTGCAGAGCAACAAAGCAGCCAAAGCGGTGAAATATGCCCACTGGATCCACTCGGTGGATTCATTGAAGTTGCTGGAGCGCCTCGACTGGCTGGCCGGCGACCTGGGGCGGCAGCCGAATATTCTGCTGGAGGTGAACCTCTCCGGCGAAGCGTCGAAGTTCGGCATCGACAGCCACGCCCTCGACGATCTGGCCGCCGGAGCGCTTCTTGTCGCGCCACCACTCGACCTCGGGCACGCCGCCCATGCGCACGCACTGATGACGATGGCGCCGGCGATGGCGGCCCGACACGAATTGCACCGGATTTTCAGTGCGCTGCGGCAGCGGCGCGATCAGCTGGAACAACGTTTTCAACAGGCATTGCCGGTCTTGTCGATGGGAATGAGCGGCGACTATCCGGCGGCCATCGCCGAAGGGGCGACGATCGTCCGGATCGGCAGCGCCATTTTCGGAGCGAGGAATTATTCATGACCACGAAGCTTGCAGAGTGCCGCATCCTGGTGGTGGGCGCCGGCGCCATCGGCGGTTATTTCGGCGGCCGGCTGGCCGAGGCGGGCGCCCGGGTTTCCCTGGTGGCCCGTTCCGACTATGAAACCGTCCGGCAACACGGCATCCAGATCAAAAGCATCGCCGGAAATTTTCATTTCCGGCCGGATGGCGTCTACCGCCGGGCGGCGGAAGCGCCGGCGGCGGATTATCTTCTGATCGCCACCAAGGCATTGCCGGAAATCGACCTGCCGCGGCTGCTCGACGGCGCGGTCGGGCCGGGCACCACGCTGTTGCTGATCCAGAACGGCATCGGCGTGGAACAGCCGTTGAAGCAGGCCTTTCCCCATCATTGTCTGTTGAGCGCCACCGCCTACATCGGCGTCGGTCGTTCCGCTCCCGGCGTCATTGACCACCAGGGCGGCGGGCAATTGTCGATCGGCTGTTATCCCGCCGGCCGGCCGGCGGAACTGGAAACCATCGTCGCTTATTTCAACCGGGCCAAGGTAAAATGCGAACCGGTCGACGACATTGAACTCTGCCGCTGGCTGAAGTTGTGCTGGAACGTGCCGTTCAATGCGCTGTCGGTCGCCGCCGGCGGCATCGACACCCAGACCTTGATTCAGGACCGGCCGCTTGAAGAATTGAGCCGGCAGCTGATGGAGGAGGTGATCGCCGTCGCCGCCGCCGCCGGGAAAGCCATCCCGGCCGGCGTCATCGAACAGAATTTGGACTACACCCGGAATTTTCCGGCCTACAAAACCAGCATGCTGCTGGATTTCGAAGCCGGACGGCCGCTCGAAGTCGAGGTCATCCTCGGCAACGTGCTGCGCCTGGCCCGGCGGCATCAGGTTGCGGTTCCCCGGCTGGAAACCGTTTATGCGCTGCTGTCGATGGTGGACCGCCGCAACCGCCGGAGGACCGGTCACCGGCCGGAATGATCCTCCGCTTCCGCCGTCCACCGGCGCAGCGCCAGAATCCGATGGCACCTTGCCCAGCGCCACAGCGCCAAAACCAGCAGCAACGGAATGCCGAACACCGGCAGTGCCCCCCGCCAGTTCGGCTGCCAGCCCAGCCAGCCGGCTTGCCAGACCAAAAGCCAGAAACCGAAACTCCATTGCCAGAAAACCGCCGACGGCGTTTCCCGGCTGCCATCCTTCCAGGCGCGATTCCAGGTTCCCAGTATGCCGGTATAACCGATGACATTGACCAACGGCAGAAACAGCGTAAAGGCATACCAGGGAATCCTCAAACCGCCGCTCCGGCCGCTCTCCCGGCAGAATGCCAGCAGCAATGCCGGAACCGCCACCCACCAGACCAACGCGGCCAATCCCCAGGAAGCCGTCCACAGCACGCTCTTCATCAACGCCAGCAGAAAGCCGGCGGCCAGCAGCAACGGCACCGCCGCCAACGTGCAGCAAAGCAATTCATAATATTCGGTGAGCTTTTTACCGGGGCCGGCCGGTTCCGGGACAATGACCGGTTCGGCGGCATTCAACGGGTGCCACTGCGGCTCCCCTTCCCGATAAACCGGCGTCTCCGGCGCGAGTTCCCCCGCTGCCAGTTTGTCCAGCAACTCCTGGCGGGTTACCGGACCGTGGATGGCGCCGTCCGCCTGGTAATAGCAATCGTTGGCCCGTTTGTATAAATTTGCCATAAACCGGTTCCGTTTCGCTCCATTGATGAAAAAAAATTATTTTTATTACGGTAAACGCCGACGGCGGTTTTCGCAAACGATTTCAAAAAAAGCGCGTTGAAAACTTGCGTCCCCCCGCCCTCCGGCGTTATATTACCGGAATGAAGCGAATCATTGAAACAATTGAACCTGCAAGGAGAATTTTAGCATGGCCGGAATCTTCAAAGCCTATGACATCCGCGGAATTTATCCGAATGATTTGAATGCGGAAATCGCCGAAAAAATCGGACACGCCTATGTCGCCTTCACCGGCGCCAAAAAGGTGGTGGTCGGGCGCGACATGCGGCCGCACTCCATCGTGTTGTTCAACGCTTTGGCCAAGGGGATGACCGACCAGGGCGCCGACGTCATCGACCTCGGCCTGTGTTCGACCCCGATGTCCTACTTCGCCAACGGCACATTGAAGGCGGACGGCAGCGTGATGATCACCGCGTCGCACAACCCGGGCCAATGGAACGGCTTCAAACTCTGCCGGGCCGACGCGGTGCCGATTTCCGGCGCGACCGGCATTCAGGAGATCGAAAAATTGGTCGAAAACGCCGCCTGGCCGCCGGCCGGCCGGAAAGGAACGATCTCCACCTATGATATCGCGCCGGCCTATAACCAGTTCCTACGCGACCACGTCAAATTCACCAGGCGTTTCAAAGTCGTCGTCGATTACGCCAACGCGATGGGTACGGCGGAAATCGCCGGCATCAAGGATCTGTACGACCTGATCCCGATGTACGAAACGCTCGACGGCACCTTCCCGAACCACGCCGCCAATCCGCTGGAAACCGATACCCTCGACGCAATCCGCGCCAAGGTCAAGGAAGTCGGCGCCGACTTCGGCGCCGCCTTCGACGGCGACGCCGACCGCTGCGGCTTCATCGACGACCGGGGCGAAATCATCCCGATGGACCTCTTCACCGCATTGATCGCCCAGGATATACTGTCGGACGGACCGGCTACCATTCTCTATGACCTGCGCAGCAGTTGGGCGGTGCCGGAGTGCATCCGCGAAAACGGCGGCACCGCGATCATGTCGCGGGTCGGTCACGCCTTCATCAAAAATCAGATGCGGGAAAATGATGCAGTTTTCGCCGGCGAATTGTCCGGCCACTACTATTTCAAGGAGAATTTCACCGCCGAATCCCAGGGGCTGGCGATGGTGAAATTGACCAATCTGCTGGACAAGACCGGCAAGAAAGTCAGCGAACTGGTCGCGCCGCTGCGCCGCTACGCGTTCAGCGGCGAAATCAACTCCAAGGTGGCGGATGTCGCGCCGATCATGGCCGAATTGAAAAAACGTTACGCCGACGGTAAAATGTACGAGCTGGACGGTCTTTCGGTCGAATACGGCGACTGGCATTTCAACGTCCGGGCCTCCAACACCGAACCGCTGCTGCGGCTGATCGTCGAAGCCAGAACGCCGGAATTGATGGCGGCCAAACGGGATGAATTGTTGAAACTGATCCGCGGCTGACCGGCGGCCGTTCCGCTTTTCCCGGAGAATCCTCCGGCGGAGGTTGAATGGTATTTTCCGGGGCCGCCGGCTTGAAAAATCGCGTTCGAACGGTTACATTAATTCGTTTTATCCAATGCGGCATCGTCAGGGCAAAAGGCGCTTGAACGAATGCCGTTTTACAGCAAGGAAGCAGTGATCATGGCTAAAAATTACAAAATTGCAGTGTTGCCTGGAGACGGCACCGGACCGGAAGTCGTCGCCGAAGGCTTGAAAGTGCTCGATGCCGTCGCGGCGAAATTCGGCTTCACCACCCAGCGCGAAACCTTCGACTGGGGCGGCGAGCGTTACCTGGCCACCGGCAACGTACTGCCGGACGATGCGGTGGAAACGCTGCAGAAGTTCAACGCGGTGTTCCTCGGCGCCATCGGCCACCCGAAAGTCAAGCCGGGCATCCTGGAAAAAGGAATTCTGCTCAAGTTGCGTTTCGCTCTGGACCAGTACATCAACCTGCGGCCGGTCAAACTGTACCCGGGCGTCGAAACCCCGCTGGCCAACAAAAAACCGGAAGATATTGACTATGTCGTCGTCCGTGAAAATACCGGCGGCATTTATACCGGCATCGGCGGCAATTCGCAGCCGGGCACCAAAGATGAAGTCGCCGTCCAGTCGATGGTTTACAGTTACATGCAGGTCGAACGCTGCATCCGCTTCGCTTTCGAAGAAGCGCGCAAACGCCACTCCAACGGCAACGTCTGGCGCGGCCTGACGCCGGAAGAGGTGGCCGCCGGCAAAATCGGCCAGGTCACGCTGTGCGGCAAAACCAACGTGCTGACCTATGTGTTCGGCCTCTGGGAGCGTGTATTCCATGAAGTGGCCAACGACTATCCGGACATCAAGACCGCCTACTGCCACGTCGACGCCACCTGCATGTGGATGGTCAAGAATCCGGAATGGTTCGACGTCATCGTCACCTGCAATATCTTCGGCGACATCATCACCGACCTCGGCGCCATGACCCAGGGCGGCATGGGCATCGCCGCCGGCGGCAACATCAATCCGCGGGGTGTCAGCATGTTCGAACCGATCGGCGGCTCGGCCCCGAAATACACCGGACTCGGCGTCATCAACCCGCTGGCCGCGATTATGGCCGTGGCGATGATGCTCGATTTCCTCGGCGAAAACGCGGCGGCGAAGGCCATCGAAAAGAGCGTCGAATATCTCACCGGCAACAAGATGAAATCGCAGGCGGCCGGCAAGATGGGCTATTCCACCAGCGAGATCGGCGATCTGGTGGTCGCCAATCTCTGACGGGATATGAGCGCATCTCAGCCAGCCGATGATAATCACCGTTGCTACAGCGACGGTGATTATTTCTCATTTTCCACCCATCAGCGCCGCGGCATGGCGCTGAGAACGCTAACCGCGGCGGAGCTCGAACAACTGCAGGCGGCCGAAACCTTGCTGCAGCAGGCCGAGAAGATCAAAGATTCCCGTTCCACGCTGGCCGGGCTGTTTACATTCGGCCGCCGCCGCCTCTTCCTGAAGCGTCATAACGCCCGCAATTTCTACCACCGGCTGCGGCGAAAATTTCAAACACCCCGGCCGCTGCGCAACCTGGCGGTCACCCTGCGGCTCAACGCCATCGGAATTCCGGCGCCGCAAATTCTGCTGGCGATGCGCACGTTCCGCCACTCGCTGCCGGAGCAGGATTACCTGATCACTGAAGCCCTGCCGTCACCGCTGACGGCGGCCGAACAATTCGAATTGCTATGGGACCGGGACGCCGCGGCCATCGACGCGCTGGCCGCGCTGGCCGCCCGGATTCACGCCGCCGGCGTCTTTCACGGCGACTTGAAATTGCCGAACGTCATCTGCCGGATGACCGGCGATCAGCTTTGCTTCGGCCTGTTCGACTTCGACGGCAGCCAATTGTACGGCAAGGCGCTCGCGGCGCCGGAACGCCGGCTGGACCTGGCGCGACTGGCCGCCTCCTGGCGCGTGCTCGCCCGGCAGACCGGCGCGGAGCCGGAGGCCGTTTCCGTCGCCGACTGTTTCGCCGAAGCCTACCGGCGGCACGCCTCTCTGTCGCTGGCCGGCCCGGAACTCAACGCCCGTGTCACTTATTTGTCCGAACGCGTCAGAAAGCATTGAAACGATGGAAACGGAATCCTGGTTTATCTGGCGCGACACAGCGCATTCGCCCTACTTGAATATGGGCATCGATGAACTGCTGCTTCAGGAAAGCGCCGCCCTGCCCGGCGTATTGCTTCGTTTTTACGACTGGGACCGGCCGTCGGTTTCGATCGGTTATGTCCAGGAATACCGGGCGGCGCCGTTCCGGACCCATACGGTCGTCCGGCGGCCGACCGGCGGCGGCATCGTCTACCATGACGACGACCTGACTTATACGGCAGTCATTCCGGCCGGCCACCCGGTCATCCGGCTGAACCGGCTGGAGAGCTACCACCTCTTCCACCGGGCGGTGCAGCAACTGCTGGCCGGTTTCGGTCTCTCCGCCGAACTGGCCGGCACCGGCCAGCCGGCCTTCGACCGGGCGACGATGCAGTGCTTCACGACACCGACCCGTTACGATGTGGTTGCCGCCGGTCAAAAATATGCCGGCGCGGCGCAGCGGCGCACCCGTGACGGCATCCTGCACCAGGGAAGCATCGCCAGAACCGGGAAGAGACTGGCGGAGGTGAAGCGGGAAGAATTGATTGAAAAATTTTTGACTGCGCTGCAAAACCAGCTTGCAATCAGCTTCAAAACGTTTACTGTGTCGAAGGGATTCCTGGAACGGGCGGAATCGCTCGCCGCCCAAAAATACGAATCAACCGGCTGGAATCGGCACAAACAATTATGAACATTCATCATGGCTGAAGATATCGAAAAACTGAAAGACAAGCTCAATTATACGTTTCAAAACCGGGCGCTGCTCCGCGAAGCGCTGACCCATCGCTCCTATGCGGTGGAAAATCATCTGTCCTACGACAACCAGCGGCTGGAGTTTCTCGGCGACGCCGTGCTGGAAATCGTCCTGACCGAACATCTCTATCACTTGTACAAGGAGTACAATGAAGGTCTGATGACCAAGATGCGTTCGGCGCTGGTGCAGCAGGACGCCCTCGCCCGCCTCGCCCGCAAGCTGGAACTCGGCAGTTTCCTGATCACCGGCAAAGGCGAACTCGAGAGCGGCGGCACCGAGCGGGATTCGACGCTGGCCGACCTGTTCGAAGCCCTGCTCGGCGCTTATTACCTCGACGCCGGCTTCGACGCGGCCAGGCAGTTCATTCTCGCCCAGTTCAACGCCGAATTTCCGGAACCGCACCGGCTGCTGACCGGTTTGAACCCCAAAGGCATCCTGCAGGAATATTCGCAACGGCGCTGGAACAGCGCGCCGGAATATACCGTTTTGAGCATCTCCGGCCCGGAGCACAATCCGAGCTTTGAAGTCGAAGTCAAGGTCGGCAGCATCAGCGCGCTCGGCACCGCCCACAACCGCCGACAGGCGGAAAGCCAGGCGGCCCGCCATGCCATCTGGCAGATCGCCGAATGCGATCCGTCGATCAACGAGTTGAAATTGCACAATTGAACTTCCAAGCGGAAAGGGACCGAGCCGATATGTATGCTTATCAGTTGAAATATCCGGAACACATCCTGTTCGGCGACGGTGTCCGATCCCGTTTGCCGGAATGGCTGCGCGCCGAAGACCGGATTCTATTGTTGACCGGCAGCCTGCGCCGCCAGCCGGGCCGGCT
>OJMH01001232.1_pt1 | contig 27033 bp, 38 predicted proteins | sample 1597111 | NCBI WGS metagenome assembly OJMH01 (sample SAMEA2452115, study PRJEB22498) | human gut metagenome | reverse complement strand
GCCCCCCTTAGCTGCCCTTGCTGCCTAATTCAGCAGCCTTTCAGAGCAAAAAACGCCTTTAGGGGACTATAAATTATATAAGCTCAAGAATGACCATCTCGGCCGCATCTCCGCGGCGGGGGCCTTTCTTAATGATACGGGTGTATCCGCCGCCCGTGCCTTTTTCTTCCTTGCGCTGCGCATATTTGGGCGCCAGCTCACGGAACAGCTTTTCTACAACGGGATTGTTGACCTCCTTGAGGCGCTGCTTATAAAGCAGCTTGCTCTCTCCCTCCATCCTCTTTTCAGGCACATTATAAAGATATGCCATAAGCTGACGGCGGGTATGCAGCTTTGCAGGAGTATCTGTCTTAAATGTCGCGTCCACAAGCTGCTTCTTTTCATTACGCACTTGTTTAGTCACTTCCACCTCGCCGGCATAATCGCGCATGGCAAGGGTAATCAGCTTTTCGGTTATTCTGCGTACCTCCTTGGCGCGGGCCTCGGTGGTCTCTATGCGCCCATTGGCAATCAGCGCCGTGCAAAGGCCGCGGAGAACCGCATTTCTCTGATCGCTGGGACGGTTAAGCTTTCTGTTACCAGGCATTTTCTGCTCCTTTTCTCCGGCATAATTCTATATTCATACCGCTCGCAGCCGCCTTGTGCCGGCAAGACAGCCGAGCCTATATTTCCTGTTATTCGTCGCCCTTTTTCAAGGATAATCCTAATGAGGCCAACCTCTGGCGCACCTCTTCAAGGGATTTCCTGCCCAGGTTGCGTACCTTCATCATATCCACTTCATCCCGCTGTATAAGCTCGTCCACGGTGTTTATGCCGGCGCGCTTCAGACAGTTATATGAGCGTACAGACAAATCCAATTCGTCTATGGTCATCTCCAGGACTTTGGTCTTTTTCTCCTCTTCCTTTTCCACCATCATTTCCAGCCCGCCTACGTTGTCTACCAGATTGATAAACAGCGCCAGGTAATCGTTTAAGATTTTAGCGGCCAGGCTGACGGCTTCCTTGGGGTTGATGGAGCCGTTGGTCCAAACATCCAGCACAAGACGGTCATAGTCGGAGCTGCGGCCTACGCGGGCAGTCTCCACAGCGTAGTTAACCTTGGTAATAGGCGTATAAATGGAGTCCACAGCAATGGTGTCTATGGTCATATCCTCCGTCTTGTTCTTATCTGCGCCCACATAGCCTATTCCCTTGGCGAAAACCAGGTCCATATTCAGGGTCGCGCCCTCGCTCAAGGTAGCAATATGATGGTCGGTATTGATAATCTCAAGACTGGAATCCCCCGTTATGCTTCCCGCTGTCACCTCGCAGGGGCCTTTAGCCCGAATGCTGGCCGTCACGGGAGTATCCGAATGCAGCTTGGCCGAAATGCCCTTAATATTAAGAACTATCTCGGTAACGTCCTCCGAAACGCCTTCAATAGTGGAGAATTCATGCAGCACCCCGTCTATGCGTACGCTGGTAACAGCTACGCCCGGCAGAGAGGAGAGCAGGATACGGCGAAGAGAGTTGCCTATGGTATTGCCAAAGCCTCTCTGCAGTGGCTCTACTACAATCTGCGCATAGCGGTTGTCCGGACTGAGCTGTCTGCATTCTATCATGGGCTTTTCTATTTCTATCATTTTTAACGGAACCCTCCTTTATGGTCAATGAGGGCAATGCCTCATTATTTAGAGTACAGCTCGACAATAAGGTGCTCGGCAATCTGGAGGTCAATTTCCTCACGCTTGGGTATGCTGACCACCGTGCCGGTAAGATTGGCGCTGTCCAGGCTCAGCCACTGGGGAATAAGCCTGCTTGTGCCCTCGCGCAGCACTTTGAACTGCTCCTTCTCGGCGCTCTTTTCACATATGCTTATGACGTCTCCCGCCTTAACTATATAAGAAGGGATATCCACGCGCTTGCCGTTGACCAGTATGTGCCCGTGATTTACTATCTGACGGGCCTGAGGACGGGATACGCCAAAGCCCAGACGGTACACTACGTTGTCCAGCCTGCATTCAAGCAGAGCCAGCATATTTTCGCCCGTAACTCCCTTGGAGTGCTCGGCCATTTCAAAATACTTATGGAACTGTCTCTCCAGCACTCCGTAAGTCCTCTTGGCCTTCTGCTTCTCGCGGAGCTGGAGGCCGTATTCACCCACCTTGCTGCGGCGGCCCGTTCCATGCTGGCCGGGTATTGTCCCGCGCTTGGTAACGGGGCATTTCTCACTATAGCAGCGGCTGCCCTTCAGAAACAGCTTCTGGTTCTCTCTGCGGCACTGACGGCAGACGGCGTCTGTATATCTAGCCATAATTAAACATCCTCCTATCCTTATACTCTTCTGCGCTTGGGAGGACGGCAGCCGTTATGGGGGATGGGGGTAACATCCTTAATCATGCTGATTTCCAGTCCTGCAGCCTGCAGCGCTCTGATTGCAGCCTCACGGCCTGAGCCCGGACCCTTAACATATACCTCGACTGTCCTGAGCCCATGCTCCATAGCAGCCTTGGCGGCAGTCTCGGACGCCATCTGAGCAGCGAAGGGAGTGCTCTTTTTGGAGCCGCGGAAGCCCAGCCCTCCGGCACTCGCCCAGCTTATGGCGTTCCCGGCGGTATCCGTAATGGTTACAATGGTATTATTGAAGGACGAGCTGATATGGGCCGCGCCCCTCTCTATATTCTTTCTTTCTATGCGGCGGCGCACGCCTCTTTTGACATTAGGCTTTGCCATTTATTTAAACCTCCCGTTACTTTTTCTTTTTGCCCGCTACGATCTTCTTGGGTCCTTTGCGGGTACGCGCGTTCTGCTTGGTGCTCTGTCCGCGCACGGGCAGGCCCTTGCGGTGACGAATACCGCGGTAGCAGCCTATCTCAATAAGACGCTTGATATTAAGAGATACCTCGCGGCGCAGATCGCCCTCCACCTTGAGGTTCTTGTCTATATAATCCCTGAGCCTGTTTACTTCGTCGTCCGTCAGGTCGCGCACGCGCGTATCGGGATTAACTCCCGTGGCGGCGAGTATTTCCTTAGAACGGGCAGGCCCTATGCCATAAATGCTTCTGATTCCCACTTCAATACGCTTTTCTCTGGGAAGATCTATTCCGGCAATACGTGCCATTTAGGTTCCACCTCCGTAAATTTTGCATAAATAAAATATATAAAAATCCCTATGCGGGCAAGCGGAAAAAACCGCTCAGCCGCGCCCGCGGGGGATTGGATTTCAAAGCCGGGGGAATCTCCGGGCTGGAAAACGCGCCCATTATCCAAACGGCGCACTGCCCTATGGACATTCCCGCAACAGCCCCAAAAGGGGACTTGTTTCAGCCCTGCCTCTGCTTATGGCTCTTATCAGCAGGGCATATGACCATAACCTTGCCTTTTCTCTTTATAATCTTGCACTTGTCGCACATGGGCTTAACGCTTGGCCTTACCTTCATTTTTTATTCCTCCTTAAATTCCCTGCCGGACTGCCGGCAGCATTTGTCCAAAAGCGGGAACCCGCTCAGTATTTGCTTATGCTTATGCAGACCGAAATCCGCTGTAATTCTGCGCTGTTTATCCTGTCAGCCTTTGCTTCTCCATATAATGCGGCCCTTTGTCAGATCATAGGGAGAGATCTCCACAGTAACATGGTCCCCAGGCAGCACCTGTATATTATGCATGCGCAGCTTTCCGGCCAGATGGGCCTGTATCATATGCCCGTTCTCCAGCTTGACCTGAAATACCGCGTTGCGCATAGTCTCCTCCACAACGCCCTCAAGTTCCATTACATCTTCCTTTGCCATCGGCTCACTCCTGTTTTTGTTTGATATTTAAGCCCAGGGCCTCGATAGCGCTTTTCAGCTCGCTGTCAAAGACCTTGCTGCCCGCTTCCAGCTTGGCCCGGATGGCCTGCACATCCTGCGGACACAGCTCCAAATGCTTCAGCTTTTTCTTTTTGGGCACATTCAATTTGCGCACGGCTCCGTCCGAGATATAAGCGTAATTCTCTTCAGGGAAACCTGTTATCACAAAATACCGGCCTGCATCGCGGCCCGCGCGGGAGCGCACCAGCCGGCCTATTTGAAAATTTTGTTCTTTCAAAGCAAAACCTCCGCAAGCCTATATGGAAACGTCGGGAGCAGTTAAAATTACCGGAGAGCCGTCCACAACGGCCACGGTATTTTCGTAATGGGACGCATAGGAGCCGTCGCGCGTTACAGTGGTCCAGCCGTCCGAAAGAATCTCAACGTCCCCGCTGCCCAGCGTTATCATTGGCTCTATGGCAAGAGTCATGCCCTCCTGTATGCGCACTCCCCTGCCCGGTTTGCCGTAATTAGGTATGGCCGGGTCCTCATGCAGCTCAAAGCCTACGCCGTGCCCGGTAAAATCCCGGACTATGCCGTAGCCGAAAGGCTTGATATACTCTTCCACGGCGTGGGAAATATCAGATATGCGGTTGCCGACCCGCGCCTGAAGCATGCCTTTGTAAAAAGACTGTTCGGTTGCCTCCATAAGAGTCTGCAATTCAGGAGAAACCTTTCCCACAGCATAAGTGCGGGCGGCGTCGGTATGAAAGCCTTTATAATATACGCCCGCGTCCAGGGAGACTATATCTCCCTCCTTGAGTACGCGCTCCGAGGGGAACCCGTGTATAACCTGCTCGTTTACAGATATGCATACCCCCGCAGGAAAACCGCTGTATCCCTTAAAGCCGGGAACAGCGCCGTTTTTTATTATAAAGCATTCGGCGGATTTATTCAAGTCTTTTGTGCGTATTCCCGGACGAATTTCGCTTTTTAAGAGCTCCAGAACCTCATAAAGCAGCCTGCCGCCCTCAGCCATGGCCCGAATATTGCTTAAAGTCTTGATATAAAGCATTATCCCTCTCTCAAACCCTCCACTATATCGCTGGAAACCTTTTCTATGGGCTGATTGCCGTCAACAGTCAGCAGCTTGCCCAATTTGCTGTAAAATTCAATCAGCGGAGCGGTCTGGCTGTTATATACCTCCAGACGCTTGCGTATAGTCTCGGGAACGTCGTCCGGACGAACCTGCAGCTGCTCGCCGCAAACCGGACAGACCTCGGAGGAAAGAGAAGAAACATGGAAGGTGCCGCCGCAGTTGGGGCAGGCCCGGCGCCCGGCCAGGCGGCCGACCAATATCTCCTGGTCTATATCCACATTAACCGCCTTATCAGTAGGAGATAAGCTTTCAAGAGATTCAGCCTGGTAAAGGTTGCGCGGGAACCCGTCCAGCAGGTAGCCGTTTTTGCAGTCCTCCTGCGCTATGCGGTCTTTTACAAGCGCAATGGTCAATTCGTCGGGCACCAGCGCGCCCGCGTCTATTATAAGCTTGACCTCTTTGCCTATAGGCGTTTCTCTTTTTATATTGTCCCTGAAAATATCTCCCGTAGATATATGAGGTATGTTGTAAAGCTCAGCCAGCAGGGCGGCCTGTGTGCCCTTGCCCGCGCCGGGAGCTCCCAGCATGATAAGTTTCATAGACTTTCCTTTCGTTATAGGTAAATTCAACCCGTATCAACCGCCGTCCTGCCATCGTGCAGAATGAACGGTTCCTGGAAATTGTTTGTTTTCAGCTGTAAAAATAACGCATTGTCTCCTCAGCATTAAGCTTTTAAAGCGCCGCTCAGCCAGCAGGCATAAAGCCATCCGCCCGCCGCGCCTTGCCTTCAAACAGGCCCTCTCCAGGCATAAGGCCCCGCTTAAACATATACAAGCGCCAAAAGCCCGGCAGCTTATATGCATAAATAACGTACCCTTAAATGCCAGGCAGCTCTGAAATCCGGCAGCCGGCAGGTTTATAAGCATAAAAACCAAGCTCAGTCGCAAGGCGCCAAAGTCCGCAGGCAGCTTTATATCCGCAGCAGCCTAGGACGCACGCGGCACCCTAGACGCCGATATAAGCTAACACGGCCAATAGACAGTCTAAGCCCGCAGGGGGGCGAACTGCATTAATATGCCTCAACGCCCCTCTTCGAGCAGAAAATGCTGTTATTTATCCAAAAATCCCTTATAGTGATTCATTACCAGCTGAGCCTCCAGCTGCTTGGTAACTTCTATGGATACGCTGGTAAGTATCAGTAATCCGGTTGAGGAGAAGGTCAGCGCCAGGTTGAGTATGGGAGCGCTGTTCTCCATATTTCCCAGGATTGCGCTTATAATCATAGGCAGCACGGCTATTCCTGCAAGGAACAGACCGGCAAAAAGGGTGAGCCTGCGGTTGATTTTCTTTAAATAATCGCTGGTAGGCTTGCCCGGACGTATGCCCTGGATAAAGCCGCCGTATTTCTGGATATCGTTAGCCGTCTCGTCCGGATTGAAGGAAATGGAAGCATAGAAATAGGCGAAGAACAGCACCAGTATTACGCTCAGTACGGCGTAGAGCGGAGTGCCCGCGCCCAGCCAGTTATCATACCATACCACTTCAGGCCAGAACATCTTTATAATGATGTTGGGGAAAGCCAAAAAGCTCATGGCGAATATTAAGGGGAGCACGCCCGCGCCGTTGGGCTTCATGGGTATGTAAGTGCTCTGTCCGCCATAGACCTTGCGGCCCGAAATGCGCTTCGCATACTGAACGGGTATCCGGCGCTCGCCCAGATCCACGCGCACTATAATTACCACCAAAGCAGCTACGGCCAGGATTATAACGGGCAGTATCCACCACAGGGCGGCGTTGCCGTTGCGGGCCTGGTCTGCCGCCTGCTGAACGTAAGCAATAGCGGTGGAAGGCAGGCGCGCGATAATGCCTATGAAGATAAGCATAGATATACCGTTGCCTATGCCGTTTTCGGTTATGCGCTCGCCCATCCATATGGCCAGAGCTGTTCCGGCCGTCAGGGTAAGGCCTATTATTATATACGCAAAAATGTTCCGCTGGAAATCTGATACCAAAGCTTCCTCACCAAATGACATGCATATACCCACAGCCTGTACAAACGCCAGGACTATGCCCAGATAACGGGTGTACTGGGTTATCTTTTTGCGTCCCTCAGGACCTTCCTTGGAAAGCTGTTCCAGCTTGGGAATTACTACAGTCAAAAGCTGAAGGATAATGGAGGCGTTGATATAGGGGGTAATGCCCATGGCCATAAAGGTATAGCCCGAAAGGGAGCCGCCCGTAATGATGTCTATAACGCCCCAGCCTGAATTGCTGCCCACTGCCTGCTGTATGACCGACTGGTCAATAAAGGGAGTGGGGATGTAGGTGCAGAGCCTGAACAGCAGAAGCATCAATATAGTGTAAAGCAGCTTACTGCGCAGGTCCTTAACTTGCCACGCGTTCCTGAGTACCTGAAACATTATTCAATCACCTCTGCCTTTCCTCCGTTAGCCTCTATTTTTGCTTGGGCTGTGGAGGTAAAGCCAGCAGCCTTGACCGTGAGGCTCTTAGTAAGCTCGCCGTTGCCAAGGATCTTTATGCCATCTTTTTCTACTTTACGAACTAATCCGGCCGCCACCAGCATTTCAGGGGTAACGGTCGTACCATTATCAAAGCCTTCCAGAGCGCTTACGTTAATCTGGGTGTAAACCTTCCGGAAACGGTTGTTAAAGCCGCGTTTGGGAATACGGCGAATAAGCGGATGCTGGCCGCCCTCAAAGCCGGGGCGCACGCCGCCGCCGCTGCGGGCATTCTGTCCTTTATGGCCTTTGCCTGAGGTTTTGCCCAGGCCTGAACCGACGCCGCGGCCTAAACGCTTAGGAGCCTTTACTGAGCCGGGTGCCGGCTGTAACTCATGAAGCTTCATTTCTTCTCATACCTTTCTGCCCGCCCTTACGGGCTTAGATTTTGCGAGTGATTAATCCTCTATTTCCTCAACGCCCACAAGGTGCTTAACCTTGAAAATCATGCCGCGCATAGCGGGATTATCGGGCTTAATTGCTGTGGAGCGGATTTTTCTCAGCCCCAGAGCCTTAACCGTGGCTATCTGATCGGGTTTGCATCCGATAGTGCTCTTTAAAAGGGTAACTTTCAGTTTCATATCATCATACCTTTCCTTATTGAAAGTAGGATCCGTGCTTTGAGCCGGCCCGCAGCCGGCATAATTTGGGGGCACAGGTGCATAAATGCCGCTTTATATTTGTATATAAAGCTCTGAGCGCATCCCCGCCGCGAATATCCCGATCACGGATGGAACAGGCAGCGGCAGGCAGAAACCTCGATCCTGAGCCGCATGCGTCTCCGGGCCGCCTTTAATGAGTATCCTCCTGCCCGTTTCTTCCTTGCGCCCGCTTTTATGCCCGTCCGCAAAAGAGCCGGACATATTATCTGCGGCGCGGGCTCAGGCCTCCGGATTAAATGTATCTTTTGATACCGGCCGGATGAACCCTCAAAGATTCTTTTCAGCCGCGCGCGATCCCGTGCAGGCCCTTGCGCCATATAAAACGCTTGGGCCGGAACTGACGCTGCATCAGCCCCTCAGACATTTATCCCTGCGTAAATCCCTTTGCTGCTCAGCCCAAGATTTCCTCGGTGGTCTTGCCGCGGAGACGAGCGTATTCTTCCGCCGTCTTAAGGGAAGCCAGCCCGGCCAGAGTAGCTTTAACGCAGTTGGCAGGATTATTGGAGCCCAGGCTCTTGGTGCGGATGTCCTTAACGCCCGCTAATTCAAGCACGGCGCGCACGCTTCCGCCCGATATAACTCCCGTACCTTCGGGAGCAGGCATGAGCAGTACTTCGCCCCTTCCGAATTTGCCTATGGTTTCGTGCGGGATAGTAGTGCCCACAACCGGAACCGTGATAAGGTTCTTCTTTGCGTCCTCAGTAGCCTTGCGGATAGCTTCAGGCACTTCCAGCGCCTTGCCGCTGCCCACGCCTACATGACCGTTGCCGTCGCCTACTACTACCAGCGCGGCCATGCGCATATTGCGGCCGCCCTTAACTGTCTTGGCAACGCGGTTGATGCAAACCAGCTTTTCCTTTAAATCAAGCGTCTTGGGGTCAATCTTATTCTGCATTTTTATAAAATCCTCCTTTTAGAACTCCAGGCCCGCTTCGCGCGCGCTCTCAGCCACCGCGGCGACACGGCCGGTATAGAGGTAGCCCCCTCTGTCAAAAACAACCTGCTTGATGCCCTTTTCCTGGGCGCGCTGGGCAATTATCTTTCCTATAAGCTGCGCGGCCTGGGTCTTAGTCATATCCTGTACCTGAGAAGCTATCTCCTTCTCAACGGTGGAGGCGGCGGCAAGAGTATTTCCGGCGGCGTCGTCTATTACCTGAGTATAGATATGATTGAGGCTGCGGTATACATTCAGCCTGGGCCTGTCGGCCGTACCTGAAATCTTTTTGCGCACGCGCGCATGACGCGCAAGGCGGTCAAGATTTTTATCTTTCTTCTTAATCATCCTATTGCCTCTCCTCTCTTACTTCTTACCGGTCTTACCCTCTTTGAGCGCGACATATTCGCCCTCATAGCGGATGCCCTTGCCATGATATACTTCAGGCTCGCGCACTCCGCGCACATTGGCGGCGAACTGCCCGACCTTCTGCTTATTGATGCCCTTAATTACTATCTTGTTCTGCGCAGGCACGTCTATTGAGATATCCTCGTTTTCCTCTATCTCTACAGGATGGGAATAGCCTACGTTCAGAACCAGCTTTTTGCCCTGCTTGGCAGCGCGGTAGCCCACGCCCTGGATTTCAAGGGCCTTTTCATAGCCGTTGGTAACACCTATTACCATATTGTTGATAAGCGTCCTGGAAAGGCCGTGCAGGGAACGCTGGAGCTTTGAATCTCCCTTGCGGCTGACCAGAATCTGGCCGTTCTCCTGCTTAACTTCTATTTCTTTGCTGATACTCTCGGTAAGAGTGCCCTTGGGCCCCTTAACGGTGACGTTATTGTCCGCGTCAACCGTTACCGTTACCCCGGCGGGAACAATTACAGGGAGTTTACCTATTCTTGACATAATAAATTACCTCCGAATTTTCCGCCGTTACCAGACATAAGCGAGCACTTCGCCGCCTACGCCCAGCTTACGGGCTTGACTGTCCGTCATAACTCCCTTGCTGGTGGAAATTAAGGCTATGCCCATTCCTCCCAGAACCTTGGGGAGCTCCTCGCACTTTGCATATACTCTCAGTCCGGGAGTGCTTATTCTCTTAAGTCCCGAAATAACGCGCTCCTTGCCGGCGCCGTATTTAAGAGTCAGCCTCAGGGTAGCCTGAACGCCGCCCTCTATAACTTCAACGCCCTTGATAAAGCCCTCGTTAAGCAGTATCTGCGCAACGGCCTTTTTCATATTAGAAGCGGGGACGTCTACCGTCTCGTGCTTTGCTACCAGAGCGTTTCTGATTCTGGTGAGCATATCCGCGATAGGATCTGTAACAACCATTTTAGATTTCCTCCTCTCAAATCATTAAACGCTCTTACCAGCTCGCCTTGCGCACGCCGGGTATCTGACCGCGGTAGGCCAGCTCCCTGAAGCATATGCGGCAGATGCCGTATTTGCGCAGCACGGCATGGGGCCGTCCGCATATACGGCAGCGAGTATAGGCCCTGGTGGAATATTTGGGAGTCCTCTGCTGCTTGTTTATCATGCTTTTCTTAGCCATTGTTTTGAAATCCTCCCTCTCTTAAGCGCTGAAGGGCATGCCCATAAGGCGAAGCAGCTCCTTGGCTTCCTCGTCCGTCTTTGCCGTGGTAACAAAGATTATATCCATGCCTCTTATCTGGTCGATTTTATCGTACTCTATCTCAGGGAATATAAGCTGCTCCTTGATGCCCAGCGCGTAATTTCCGCGGCCGTCAAAGCCTTTGGGGGAAACCCCGTGGAAATCGCGGATGCGGGGAATGCATATATTGACCAGCTTATCCGCAAATTCATACATGCGGTCGCCGCGGAGCGTAACCTTAGCGCCTATGTTCATGCCCTGACGCACTTTAAAATTGGCGACTGATTTCTTCGCCTTGGTAATTAAAGGCCTCTGGCCCGCAATAAGCGCAAGCTCGGAAACGGCGGCTTCAAATTTCTTAGAATCATCCTTAACGTTGCCCAGGCCCATATTGATAACTATTTTCTCCAGCTTGGGTATCTGCATTACGTTCTCATAGCCGAACTTCTGCTTCATGGCCCCGGCAATCTCGGATTTGTATTTATCCTTTAATCTTGCCATTTGAATTTAATCCTCCCTTTCCTTACTTATCCAAGGACGCGCCGCACACAGCGCCGTTTACCTTTTTCTTGCAGACGCGAACCTTAACGACCTTATCCCCCTGCTTTTCAACGCGGTAACCCACACGGGTGGGCTGGCCGCACTTGGGGCATATGACCATTGCGTTGGAGGCGTCAATGGGAGCTTCCTTCTTAATCCTGCCGCCCGGCTGGCCCGCCTTGCGGGGTTTGGTGTGACGGGTAACCACGTTCACATCCTTAACCAGTATGCGGTTCTCCTTGGGATAGCAGGCGAGCACTTCATGCTCGTGAGTGTCTTTATTATCGGCGCGGTACTTATCCTTGCCGGTTATTATCCTGACTTTATCGCCCTTTTTAATCTTCATCTTCGGCGCCTCCTTATAAGACTTCGGGAGCCAGCGAGATAATCTTCATGAAATCCTTATCGCGCAGCTCGCGGGCTATGGGCCCGAATATACGGGTGCCCCTGGGCATCTTCTGGTCGTTGATTATTACGGCGGCGTTATCGTCAAAGCGGATATACGTTCCGTCGGGCCGGCGCTTAGCCTTGGTCGTGCGGACTATAACCGCCTTAACCACATCGCCCTTTTTAACCACGCCGCCCGGAGCGGCGCTTTTAACTGAAGCCACTATGGTATCTCCTATGCCTCCGTGGCGCCTGAACGAGCCGCCCAGCACGCGGATGCACATGATTTCCTTAGCGCCTGTGTTATCGGCAACCTGCAATCTTGTCTGAGGTTGAATCATAATTATTGCCTCCTTCCGGCAGCGGCTTATTTAGCCTTCTCTATTATTTCTACCAGTCTCCATCTTTTTTCCTTGCTCAGGGGCCTGGTCTCCATTATGCGCACCGTATCTCCTATGCCGCATTCGTTCTTCTCGTCATGCGCCTTTAAGCGGGTGGTGCGGTTAACGGTTTTGCCGTAAAGCGGATGCTTTACCTTGGTCTTTATGGCTACGACGATGGTCTTGTCCATCTTATCGCTTACTACTACGCCCGTTCTCTGCTTGCGGAAATTTCTCGTGTTTTCCATTCTTTAAGCTCCTCCCTTCTTATTCGGCCTGCGCCAGCTCGCGCTCGCGCAGCAGGGTCTTGACCCTGGCGATATCCTTTTTGCAAAGGCCTATCTGCATGGGGTTCTGGAGCTGACCGGTGGCGTTCTGAAACCGCAGGTTGAACAGCTCACTCTTAAGGTCCTTGAGCTTATCGTTAAGCTCGGCGTCAGTCAAATCCGAAAACTTTCTTACCTTCTTTTCTGATTTCATTCTGCGTCACCACCCTGTTCCGTTTCAAAATCTGATCTTTTAACAAATTTAACCTTCAGGGGCAGCTTATGAGAAGCCAGGCGCAGCGCCTCGCGTGCCGCTTCCTCGGGAATGCCTCCCATCTCAAAAAGCACCCTGCCCGGCTTAACTACGGCTACCCAGTATTCGGGAGAACCCTTACCGCTTCCCATTCGGGTCTCGGCGGGCTTGGCCGTTACCGGCTTGTCGGGGAATATTTTAGTCCAAACCTGGCCCTGACGCTTGACGTAACGGGTCATAGCTATACGGGCCGCTTCTATCTGGTTGCTTGTCACCCATGCGGGCTCAAGCGCCATTATGCCGTATTCGCCGTAGGCGATGAAATTGCCGCGCTGGGCCTTGCCTTTCATGCGCCCGCGGAACACGCGGCGTCTCTTAACTCTCTTAGGCATCAACATGATTTATTTGCCCCCTTCCGCTGCTTTGTCGTCATTCTTGACCTGGGGGAGCACTTCGCCCTTATATACCCAGACCTTAACCCCTATGCGCCCGTAAGTGGTATGCGCCTCGGCAAAGCCGTATTCGATATCCGCTCTTAATGTCTGAAGAGGAATGCTGCCCTCATGATAGCCTTCGCTGCGGGCGATTTCCGCTCCGCCTAAACGGCCTGAAACCTGAGTTTTAATACCCTTGGCGCCCCCATTCATGGCGCGCTGCAATGCCTGCTTCATGGCGCGGCGGAAGCTTATGCGCTTCTCCAGCTGGGCCGCTATATTTTCAGCTACCAGCTGCGCGTCCACGTCGGGCTTCTTAATTTCCATTACATTGACGTTGACCGGCCTTCCGATAAAGGCGGAAATATCCTTCCTGAGAGCCTCTATCCCAGCGCCGCCCTTGCCTATTAAGGCGCCCGGCTTGGCCGTATAGAGGAAAACAGTGGTGGAATTGGCCTTGCGCTCAATTTCTATCTTGGATATGCCCACGGTATAGAGCTTTTTCTTAAGGTACTTGCGGAGCCTGTCGTCTTCCGCTATATAGTTTGCAAACTCCTTTTTATCAGCAAACCAACGGGCGTCCCAGCCCTTTATGACGCCTACCCTGGCGCCGTGAGGATTAACTTTCTGACCCATTTGTATGCCTCCTTTACTTTATCTCGTCCAGAATCACGGTTATATGGCTGGTTCTCTTAAGGATAGGGGAAGCGCTTCCCTTTGCCCTGGGCATGAACCTCTTAAGGCTGGGGCCCTGGTTGGCAAAGATTTCGGCCACATATAAGGTGTCTCTGGACAAGCCCAGATTGTGCTCCGCGTTGGCAATGGCTGAATTCAGCAGCTTTTCCACAACGGGGGAGGCGCTTTTGGGGGTGAAGCGGAGGATAGCCAGGGCCTCGTCCACCTTTTTGCCTCTGATAAGGTTGATTACAATGCGTACCTTTCTGGAGGAGATGCGCACATATTTTGCAGTCGCGTGCGCGCGGCGCTCGCGCTTTTCTTCATTGCGCGCTCTTTTAATCGCTGATCTTTTTCCCATTTTTCAATGCTCCTCCTTACTTGCCTGAGGATTTCTCCGAACCTGCGTGTCCTCTGAAGGTGCGGGTCGGAGCAAATTCGCCCAGCTTATGTCCTACCATGTCTTCTGTAATATATACGGGTACATGCTTTCTGCCGTCATGAACGGCAATGGTGTGGCTGACCATGTCGGGGAAGATGGTGGAGGCCCTGCTCCAGGTCTTTAATACCTTTTTCTCGCCCGATTCATTCATGGCCACAATCTTCGCCAGCAGCTTTTCGTTTACATAAGGTCCTTTTTTAACCGATCTGCTCATGCTTAGACTCCTTCCTTAGCCGTTACGGCGCTTGATAATATATTTATCCGACTTGTTCTTCTTGGCGCGGGTCTTGTATCCCAGCGTGGGCTTGCCCCAGGGAGTAACCGGACCGGGACGGCCGATAGGGGACTTGCCTTCGCCGCCGCCGTGAGGATGGTCGCACGGGTTCATAACCACGCCGCGGACGGTGGGGCGCACGCCCATATGGCGCTTGCGGCCCGCTTTGCCGATTGAAATGTTCTCATAATCCAGATTGCCCACCTGGCCGATAGTGGCGCGGCAGTTCATGGAAATCATGCGAACTTCGCCGCTGGGCAGACGCACTTGAGCATAAGCGCCCTCTTTAGCCATAAGCTGGGCGGCGTTACCCGCCGAGCGGACAAGCTGACCGCCTTTGCCGGGCGTAAGCTCAATATTGTGAATCAAAGTACCTACAGGAATGGACGATATGGGCAGAGCGTTGCCCACCTTGATATCCACGTCCGCACCCGAATAGATGGTATCGTTGACATTCAGGCCATAGGGCGCGAGTATATATCTCTTCTCGCCGTCCTTATAAACCAGCAGCGCAATATTGGCCGAACGGTTGGGATCGTATTCAATGCTGGCCACGCGGGCGGGGATGCCGTCCTTAGCGCGCTTGAAATCAATTATCCTGTACTTGCGGGTATTGCCGCCACCCTGATGGCGGACGGTCAAGCGGCCCGCGTTATTGCGGCCGCCGTTTTTCTTAACCTTGCCCAGCAGGGATTTTTCAGGGCTTTTGGCCGTTATCTCCTCAAAAGCGGAGACGGACATGAAACGTCTGGCCGGGCTTGTAGGCTTATACTTCTTAATCGCCATTTTGTTTTTCCTCCTCTGCTTTTAATCAGCCATGCCTTCAAAGAACGCTATGGGCTTGGAATCTTTCTTAAGGATTACATAGGCCTTTTTGGTGGTGGGGGTCCTTCCCTCTGAACGGCCCATGCGCTTAACCTTGCCGGTGGTGGTAACGGTATTCACCTTTGCCACCTGCACGTCAAAAATGCTTTCCACCGCTTTTTTAATCTCTACCTTATTGGCGCGGCGGTCCACTACGAAAACGTAGCGCTTATCCCCTATCATATCGTAGGTCTTTTCTGAAAGCACAGGCCTTCTTATAATATCCTCGTAAAATTTCATTACGCGTACACCTCCTCGATGCGCTCCACTGCCTCTTTGGTAAGCAGCAGCTTATCCGCCTTGAGCATATCCACCACATTGAGGGTGTTTACCAAAGTAACGGCAGCCGTGGGGATATTTCCGGCAGCGCGCTGAACGGTCTCGTCGGGCGCGCTCAGCACGATAAGGGTTTTGCCGTCCATTTTGAGGTTGGCCAGCACTTTGACCATCTCTTTGGTTTTAGGAGCGGCAAGGTTCAGATCCTCCACTACTATAAAGGAATCGCTGACCACTTTATCAGTAAGCACTCCCTTAAGCGCAAGGCGCTTAACCTTCTTGGGAACATTTATGCGGAAAGAACGGGGCTTGGGCGCGAATACCACGCCGCCCTTGGTGAATTGGGGAGCGCGGGTGGAACCCTGGCGGGCGCGGCCCGTCCCCTTCTGACGGTAAGGCTTCTTGCCGCCGCCGCGGACTTCGGTGCGGGTCAGGGCACTCTTTGTACCCTGGCGCTTATTAGCCAGCTGCGCACGCACAACAGAATGTATAACCGCTTTATTTATATCTGAGGCGAATATCTCATCGCTCAGCGTCAGCTCGCCTGTCTGCGAGCCTTCAAGATTGTAGACAGCTACTTTAGGCATTATTGATAACCTCCCTTGCTTATTTGCTCTTGACCGACTGGCGGATGGTCACTAACGCGCCGTCGGCTCCGGGCACGGCGCCCTTTACCAGTATCACGCCTCTCTCGGCGTCCACGCGGGCCACTTCGAGATTAAGAATGGTAACGCGCTCATTTCCCCAGTGTCCAGGCATATGCTTATTCTTAAATACTCTTGAGGGAGAGGAAGTGGCGCCCATGGAGCCTACTCCTCTATGATAGCCTGAACCGTGAGCCATAGGGCCGGTATGCTGGTTCCAGCGCTGAATAACGCCTGAAAAACCGTGGCCCTTGCTGCGTGCGGTGACGTCCACGCGGTCCCCCTGAGCAAAAACGTCGCAGGTAATGGCCTGTCCTACTTCATAGCCTGAGCAGTCGTCCAGGCGGAGCTCCCTTACATAGCGCATTGCGGGCACGCCTGCCTTTTTGAACTGGCCGGCGTCCGGCTTATTGACTAATTTCTCGCGGATTTCGCCAAAACCCACCTTTAAAGCGTCATAGCCGTCGTTTTCAACAGTTTTCTTCTGAATGACCGTGCAGGGCCCCGCCTGGATAACAGTTACGGGAACTACTGTACCGTCCTCTTTAAATATCTGGGTCATACCCAGCTTTTTTCCCAATATAGCTTTTTTCATATTCTGTCACCTCCGCCCTTAGAGCTTTATCTTGATATCCACGCCTGCGGGGGGATCAAGCTTGGTAAGCGCTTCGACAGTCTTGCTTCCGGCATTATAGATGTCGATAAGACGCTTATGGGTACGCATTTCAAACTGCTCCCGGCTGTCCTTATATTTATGAGGGGAGCGCAGGATAGTAACTACTTCTTTTTCTGTAGGCAGCGGTATGGGACCCGAAACAGTTGCGCCTGTCCTGTTGGCGGTCTCCACTATCCTGGCCGCTGTCTGATCCACCAGATTGTGGTCGTATGACTTTAAGTTGATTCTGATTTTCTGACTTGCCATTAAAATAAACCTCCTTGTAAGCTCAAATACACGTTTCCGTGTGTGCCGCTTTTAAAATTTTAAAGCGGCCATTTGGCCCGTCGTCCGATTGTCGGACAATTGTCCGCGGAAATTACCCGGAATATTCCGGCAACCTCCCGCTTCATACCATTTTGCCGCACATGGCGCGTTTTGCGGCTTTTTTATATTACAATAAAAGTCCCGGCTTGGCAAGCGATTTTTTAATATTTTTTAAATTTTTTTCTCTGGAAATTAGTTTTAGAGGTATAAGGTGTGCAAAAAGCACTTCCTGAAAGCTTTTTACACTTGACCGGGGGACGCTCCCGCCCTTTAAGGAGGGCGCGCTCTTATACGCGCGCCCAGGCCTGCGCCCCTGCCGCACACTGCGCAGCAGGGGCGCAGGCCTTTTTATATAAACCCACCCGCTCGGCGCTTCCCCGCGGGGCCAGAAAATTTCCGCGACAAAGTCTTATCTCTTTTCCGCACGCTTTGTTCCCCCAAAATGTTAAATTTTATTTAATTTTTATTCAGATATATTTTTATAATACACATATAGTATATAATATTAAAATATCATCAGTTTACAAGAAAGACGGTCAGAAGGCATAAAATATGCGTCCCGCTGCACTGCTTTGGCTCTATGTACGCCCGGCACATGTCGTTTAAGCGCGCTTTACCCGGCACAATTATGCCTTTTGACTCTGAGAGCTCAAACGTAGAGGATCTCTTTATTTTTAAAGCAGACAAAAAACGCACTAGGGAGTAATGCCCATTGAGGATAACGCGGAGAGTGAACAAATTATCTCGTTTTGAAGCGTGTAGTTATTTTTAAACCGAGGGTAAGCAGGCAACAGATAAATTGACTTAGACGCACGCGCACCGGCCAGTTTTTTTGCTGTTTGCATTCCCTGAAGAGCAGCATAATTTCTTCGCGCGCCTTGAAAATAAGCAAAATTATTTAAACGGCGCTGCTATTAAATATTAAATAAACATGCTTTTTCTCAATAATTAGCATTATACATTATATAAATATACAGCACGCCCGACTATGAGGAAAAAGAGCAGTGAAAAAACAGGGCGGCTTGCTCGCCATGCGCACCTCAGCAATACTAAAAATACCTGATTCTCCCGGCCGAACCGCTGACTGAGCGCAACAAACCGGCGCGCCGCATCACTCTCCGCCCAAAGGTTCAACCGGACACGGGTATTTACACCCTCCGGTTCTAAAAATGCGGCAGTCTGCAAATAATATAACAACCGAAAAACATATATATTAACTGCGCCTCAAAGCGCTGGAAAGGAATAAAACGTATGACCTTTAACCAATACCAGTACGAGCGGGTGCCCCTAACGCCCATTGATCCGGAAATTTCCAATATTCCCGACCGTTTGCTTAAAGCGGAGAGCAAAGAAGAATTTTTGGAGCTGCTTAACCAGGCGGACGCCTTCAAGCGGAAGCTGGCTACCATGTACAACATCTGCTATATTCGGCACACCATCAATACGCAGGACGAATTTTACAGCGCGGAAAACGACTATTACGACCAGAACATGCCCGCGGCCGAGCAGTTTTCCACCCGTCTCAGCCAGGCCGTAATGGATTCCAGATTCCAGGAGCTCACCCTTAAAGAATTAGGCGAAACCTATTTTCTCAATGCCCGGCTGGCCCAAAAGGCGTTTTCTCCCGAAATCGCGGAAGATATGGCCGAGGAAAACCGGCTCCAGAGCGAATACCAGAAACTTATCGCTTCGGCTCGCATACAGTTTGACGGACAGACGGTCAACTTAAGCCGGCTTACCCCATTTAAGGAAAGCCCCGACCGGGAAGTGCGCCAGCGCGCATGGGAGGCAGAAAGCAAATTCATGGAAGAAAACGGCGAAAAACTGGACGAAATATTTGATAAATTGGTAAAAACACGCACCCGCATGGCTAAAAAGCTGGGATTCAACAGCTTTACCGAGGTGGCCTACTGCCGCCTCAAGCGCGCCAGCTACGGGCGAAAGGAAACAGACGCCTTCTGCGAGCAGGTGCGCAGGGAAATAGTCCCCCTGGCCACCCACCTTATAAAGCTTCAGCACGACCGCAATAATATAGAGGACGCAATGATATGGGACCGCTCCCTGAGCTTTAAAGAAGGCAATCCCTGTCCGCAGGGCACGCCCGAAGAAATATTTGAGAAAGGCCGGAAAATGTACTCCGAGCTCTCGCCGGTTACTGCGGAATTTATAGAATTTATGCTTTCCAACGGGCTGTTTGATGTTTTAAGCCGGGACGGCAAGGCGGGCGGAGGCTACTGCACCAGCATTCCCGATTTTCAGGCGCCCTTTGTTTTCGCCAATTTTAACGGCACAGCGGGGGATGTGGAGGTATTGACCCATGAATGCGGGCACGCGCTGAACAGCTATATATCCCTCAGGAAGGTCAAATATATTGAACAGGAAGAGCCCTCCTATGATATAGCCGAAATTCATTCCATGGGTATGGAATTTATGACTTACCCATTTATGGGACTGTTTTTCGGAGATAAAAAGGATAAATTCATCTACCAGCACCTGGCCAGCGCCATAATCTTCCTGCCCTACGGCTGCATGGTGGACAGATTCCAGCATATAATATACGACAACCCAGAGCTTACACCTCAGGAGCGGCACAAGGAGTGGCTGAAACTGGAAGCAGCCTACCGGCCGGATATAGATTACGGAAATATCAGCTATTTTGCCAAGGGCGGCTGGTGGCAGCGTCAGCTTCATATCTATATGCACCCCTTCTATTATATAGACTACTGCCTGGCTCAATCAGCGGCGTTTATGCTGTACAATATAATGCGGGAAAATTATGAAGCGGGCTGGGAAAAATATATTGCTCTTGTAAATAAAGGAGCAGAATTAACCTACACCCAGCTGCTTGCGGAAATGGGCCTGGATTCCCCCTTTGAGGAAGGTGCGCTCAGGCGAATTGTAGGCCCTTCATATATGGAACTGCTCAAACGAAACGCACAGCTGGTGCCATAAGCCCCTTTGTTCCTCAAGCGTTTGGGCGCCGCGCAGCCAAAAAGGGGGCGAGTCGGGGCGCGCTTGTGCCCCGGCCGCCCCCTTTGGCTCCCCTGTATTAATAATAAGGACGGCTATGCCGTCCTTTTATTAATATGGGGAGCGCTCGCGCAAGCGGCAGAAGCATAGCCCTAAATAAAACTAATATAAAAGCCGCTCCCCTCATAATACACTTATAATAATATACTTGTGTTATCCGTCTCGCACAGATATTGCCCCGTGCGCGCACGTCTCTTTCCTCAGGCCCCGCATAAGCCCCGTAAACGTTTTTTCTTTGCTTACATATGGTGGAGTATTTGCGCCAATGATTAAAAAACGTCTGCATGCCTTAAATCACCTTTAAAGCATATTTAACATGGTATTTTTTCAAAAATAACAAGACAGGAGCCAACAAATATGATATAATAAAAGCAAATAATCAGCATGGCGGGAGAGTTATTGTTTCCTGCCCGTTTTTAATGAGTTTTTGTCAATCAAAAACCAGAATAGGAGAAAGCATGCTTGTTCATCTGGGCGGGGACGTCAGCGTACTTCAAAAAAAAATAGTTGCCGTGCTTGAACTCAGCGGCGAGCTGACCGAGGATACCCGCAACTTTATAAGCGTTTCCCGGGAGGAGGGCTTTCTTATAGAAATAGGTCCGCCTCCTTATAAGTGCGGAGTGCTTACGGCCGATAAGCAAGGATATATTTTTTATCTTTCACCTATAACCGCGCAGACCATTATTCAGCGTGCGGGGATGTAAATTAGCAAGGAAGGGATTAAAGCATAATGCAGTCAAACAATTACGATGCCTCTCAAATACAGGTGCTGGAAGGCCTGGAAGCGGTGCGCCGGCGTCCGGGGATGTATATAGGCTCTACCGATGAGCGGGGCCTGCACCACCTTGTCACCGAGCTGGTAGACAACAGCATAGACGAAGCGCTTGCAGGCTACTGCGATACAATAGAAGTTACCCTGCATGCAGACGGAACTGTCAGCGTACGGGATAACGGCCGGGGCATACCGGTAGACATTCACGAAAAATACAACAAGCCCGCCGTAGAAGTGGCCATGACTGTCCTGCACGCCGGCGGCAAATTCGGCGGAGGCGGATATAAAGTCTCGGGCGGCCTGCACGGCGTAGGCATGAGCGTGGTTAACGCATTGAGTGAAGAACTGCATGTAGAAGTCAGCCGGGACGGTAAAATTTATTCTCAGGATTACCGCAGGGGCGACCCTATAAACCAGCTTACCGTCATAGGGGAATGTGAAAACACGGGCACCTATGAACGTTTCCGGCCGGACAGCGAGATATTTGAAACTGTAGTGTTCAACTACGAAACCATTCGCAGCCGCCTGCGCGAATTAGCCTTTTTAAACAAGGGCATACGCATCCGGCTCAAGGATGAGCGCGGCGAAGGACGGCAGGACGAATTCCATTATGAAGGCGGTATAATTGAATTTGTCAAATACCTAAACAACAATAAAAATGTATTAACCCCGGAGCCTCTTTACATGGAGGGGGATAAAGGCACCTCCATAGTGGAAGTGGCCATGCAATATAACGACAATTACAACGAATTGATATATACCTATGCCAACAACATAGCCACTCACGAAGGAGGCACTCATCTTCAGGGCTTTAAAACAGCTCTGACCAGGGTGGTCAACGATTACGCCAAGCGGCACCACATGCTCAAGAACGGAGAAGCAGCGCTTTCGGGCGAAGATGTACGCGAAGGGCTGGTAGCCGTCATAAGCGTCAAACTGGAAGAACCGCAATTTGAGGGACAGACCAAAACCAAGCTGGGCAATTCTGAATTCCGCTCGCTGGTAGATAATGTGGTAGGCAATGCGCTGGACGCCTTTTTAGAGGAACATCCGGACGAAGCCCGCGCAATAATAGATAAATGCCTTACAGCCAACAGGGCAAGGGAAGCCGCCCGCAAGGCGCGGGAGCTTACACGCCGCAAGAACGTGCTTGAATCCAATGCGCTGCCCGGCAAATTGGCCGACTGCTCGGATAATCATCCGGAAAACTGTGAAATATTCATAGTGGAGGGAGACAGTGCGGGCGGAAGCGCCAAGCAGGGCCGGGACAGCAAATTCCAGGCCATTCTACCTCTGCGCGGCAAAATATTAAACGTGGAGCGTACCCGGCTGGACAAAATGCTTCAAAACGCCGAGATAAGAGCAATGATAACCGCATTCGGCGCGGGCATAGACGTAGAATTCAATGCTGAAAAGCTGCGCTATCACAAAATAATATGCATGACTGATGCCGATGTGGACGGAAGCCATATACGAACACTGCTATTGACCTTCTTTTTCAGGCACATGCCCAAGCTTATCGAAGAAGGATATGTATATATCGCGCAGCCGCCCCTTTTTAAAGTGACGCTGACGCGCACCAAACAAATAAGTTATTTTTATACCGATGCTGAACTAAATCAGTATCTTGAATCAATAGACCGCCAGAATTACGAAGTGCAGCGGTACAAGGGACTGGGTGAAATGAATGCCGAGCAGCTCTGGGAAACTACTATGAATCCTGAAACCAGGACGCTGCTTAAGGTGACGCTGGACGACGCTATGGCGGCCGATCAGATATTCACCATACTCATGGGGGACCAAGTGGAGCCCAGACGTGAATTTATAGAGCAGAACGCCTTGCTTGTAGCAGACCTTGATATTTAAAGTGTTAAAAATACGGCTTGGATTTTATATAAAACGCCATATAGAACACTAACTGACGCGGGATTTGCCGAGCCGGACAGAAACAAGCGGTTTTCTTAAAAAGTTGACCTGGTTAAAGCAAGGGGGCGCCCCACCCTCTAAAGAGTCCCCGCCCGCAGGGCGGGGACGGGGCCGCGCGGACTAAACCGCCCGCGCGCCGCCCTTTTACATTGCACCCGCCCGCGCCCCTGCGCGCTGCCGCAGCCTTAACGCAATAAAAGAAACTTTTTTGCTTTTGTGATATAAGCACTAAAAGCAAAAAACCGGGAGGATATTAAATTGGAGAATAATCTGCACAATCGAACAATCAACGTGGATATAGAGGACGAGATAAAAAAATCCTTTATATCCTATGCCATGGCGGTTAATATAAGCCGCGCCCTGCCCGACGTGCGGGACGGTCTTAAGCCGGTACACAGGCGCATACTCTATTCCATGCACGAAATGGGCCTGTATAACGATAAACCCACCCGCAAGAGCGCGCGTATCGTAGGTGACGTTATGGGTAAATACCATCCCCACGGCGACAGCTCCATATACGACGCGCTGGCAAGGCTTGCCCAGGATTTTTCCATACGCTATATGCTGGTCCAGGGCCAGGGAAACTTCGGTACCGTTGACGGCGACCCGCCGGCAGCCTCCCGTTATACCGAAGCCAAGCTGTCCAAAATCTCAGCCGAAATGCTGGCGGATATAGATAAGGAAACTGTGGATTTCTATCCTAATTTTGACGAAACCGAGCTTCAGCCCAAAGTGCTGCCTTCCCGCTTCCCCAATCTTTTAGTGAACGGCTCGGACGGCATAGCCGTAGGCATGGCCACCAACATCCCCCCGCACAATCTGCGCGAAACCATAAAAGGCCTTATAGCCCTTATAGATAACCCTGATATAACCATAGAAGAGCTAATGGAGCATATAACCGGCCCTGATTTTCCCACGGGAGGAAGCATACTGGGCCTTGCGGGCATAAAGGAAACCTATCTTACCGGGCGCGGCCGCATAGTAGTCAGGGCCAAGCACGAGATAGAACAAATGACGGCCGACCGCGCACGCATTATAATACGCGAGCTGCCTTATCAGGTAAATAAAGCAAGAGTAGTGGAAAAAATAGCCGAGCTATATAAGGAAAAGCGGTTTGAAGGCCTCAGCGCCCTGAGGGATGAATCCAATAAGGACGGCATGCGCATAGTTATGGAGCTGAAAAAGGACGTCAATCCTACAGTAGTGCTCAACTACCTCTATAAACATACGCAGCTCCAGGAGACCTTCGGCGCAATTATGCTGGCGCTGGTGGACGGAGAGCCTCGAGTGCTCAACCTTAAGCAGATGCTCTATTATTACCTTGAGCACCAGAAGGAGGTTATCCGCCGCCGCACTCAATACGATTTAGACAAAGCGCTGGCCCGCGCGCACATTTTAGAAGGGCTTATAAAGGCTCTGGACATAATAGACCAGGTTATAGCCTTAATCCGTTCCAGCCAGAATTACGAAATAGCCCGCGCTAGACTGGTGGAAGAACTGGAATTTTCCAACGAACAGGCCAAAAGCATACTGGATATGCGCCTGCACCGCCTGACCGGTCTGGAATTATCCCGCCTGACCGAAGAATTGGAGGAAAAGCGCCGCTTTATCGCCTATTGTCAGGAAGTGCTTGCCAACGAGCAGAAGGTCATGGATATAATCAAAGAAGAATCAACGGCCATAATGGAAAAATACGGAGACGACCGCCGTACCGAAATAACTGCGCTCAGCGATGAAATCGACCTGGAATCCCTTATCCAGGAGGAGGACATGGTAATAACCATGACCCACTTCGGATATATTAAGCGCCTGCCAAGCAATACTTACCGTTCGCAACGCCGGGGCGGCAAGGGAATAACCGCCCTCACTACCCGCGAAGAGGATTTTGTGGAGCAGGTAATGGTGGCCAGCACCCATACCGATTTATTGTTCTTCACCAACCAGGGCCGCGTGCATAAGCTGCGCTGCTACCAGATACCCGAAGCGGGGCGCACCGCCAAAGGCACGGCGGTGGTCAATTTGCTCAGCCTCGCGCCTGGTGAAAAAGTAACGGCAGTAATACCTCTTCCTGAAGTTCCTGAAGAACGGGAAGGCCGCAGCCTTATAATGGCCACCCGCTGCGGCTTTATAAAGAAGACCAAGCTCAGCGAATTTGAAAATATCCGCGCTAACGGGCTCATTGCGGTTATCCTGCGCGAAGGAGACGAACTGGTGCAAGTAGCCCTTGTTTCCGGCTCGGATGACATTATCATAGGCACCCGCCTGGGCAAAGCCATACGGTTTAACGAGCAAAACGTACGCAACATGGGCCGTGCCACCCAGGGCGTCACCGCTATAGATTTGGCCCAGGATGACTACGTTATAAATATGGCGGTTGTAAAAGCGGGCGCCAGCGTGCTGACCATAACCGAAAACGGTTACGGCAAACGCTCAGACCCGGACGAATACCGCGTGATAAACCGCGGCGGCAAAGGTATAATTACCCATGAGCTGACCGAAAAGACAGGCGCGCTGGTAGAATTGAGAATGGTAGAGCCCGACGAAGACATAATGCTCATTACTTCGGACGGCGTAATAATCCGCACTCCTGTAGAGGACATCCGCCTGGCCGGCAGAGCAACCCAGGGCGTGATAATCATGCGGGTAGCCGAAGACGTAAAGGTGGTATGCGCCGCGCCCGTTCCAGCCGAAAGCGAGGAGGACGCAGACCAAGCGGAAACAGATAAAGCCAATTTCGCCGACGCTCCGGAAGAACTGTAACGCCGGGAAGCGCGGGCCGCGGGCGGGTTTATATTAATCCCCGCCCCCTGATAAACGCCGGGAGGTCCGCAAAATGCGGATATCCCAAAAGCCGGACAAAGCCATCAAAAGCACCGGGGGCGGTCCTTAAAAGGGCGGGGCGGCCCCCGTGTACATTAAACATTATAAGGAGAAATATGTATGAAAAAAACACTTAAGCTGATAGGCATAGGTTTTGGATGCTTTAATTTCGGAATAATTTCCATTGTATTTCCAATTTTCTTTCTGTTGTCCTTAATAATATTCCCCAATACCAGCAACGATGGGTTTTTATACGCCCGGTTTATATTAAACGCCGCTTTATGCGCCATTGTCGCCGCCGCTGTATTTATAGTTTACAACATAAAGCGCTCTAAAACAGACACGGGCACAAGTCCCTATGCCTGGAGTGCCTTTGCCGGTTATGAACTGGGAGTTATAGTCATTCTTATAATTACAATCAGCCTTGCGGTATCAGACAGCTCCGGATTAGGTGTAATAACAGGCTATTAATACAGCATCTTCAAATTTATATGTTATTAATACTTTAGTCCGCTCTAAATATATATAAATTTTTCTATACTGAAAGGATATACCATATGGAGAAACTGAGAGCAAAAAAAGGATTTATATGCGATATGGACGGAGTTATTTATCACGGCAACCGTCTTCTGCCCGGCGTAAAAGAATTTGTAAGCTGGCTGCAAAAAGAGAATAAACAGTATTTATTCCTCACCAACAGCTCGGAGCGCTCTCCGCGCGAATTATGCCAGAAACTGCGCCGCATGGAACTGGACGTGGATGAATCGCATTTTTATACCAGCGCCCTCGCAACGGCTACCTTCCTAAAAAACCAGTCCCCGCGCTGCCGGGTTTTTGTAATAGGGGAACCCGGTCTGTACAATGCAATATATGAAGCCGACCTCACAATAGACGACGTCAATCCCGATTATGTGGTGGTTGGCGAAACCAGAAATTATAACTACGAAAGCATTTTAAAAGCCGTCAAGCTGGTGCTGAACGGAGCCCGTTTAATAGGCACCAATTCGGATATGACCGCTCCCGGAGAGAACGGCATAATCCCGGCGTGCCGGGCATTAATGTCCCCTATAGAGCTGGCAACCGGCAAAAGCGCATATTACATAGGCAAGCCTAACCCCTTAATGATGCGCACCGGCATAGCCCTTTTAGGCTGTTCCTCTGCCGACGCCGCAATAGTGGGCGACCGCATGGATACCGACATAATTTCGGGCATAGAATCTGAAATTGATACCGTCCTCGTGCTTTCAGGCGTAAGCAGCCTGGATACTCCCCGCTCTTTTGCCTATCGTCCCAAATATGTGCTTAACGGGGTAGGCGACATTGTAAACGGCCAAATACCCGACGTATCAGTAAAAGAATAAATATCCATCCCCCAACCTCATTTGTTTAAATCCAAGTGCTCAAATGGGGGCGGCGCAGCGGCCTTCGGCCGCTGTAGCGCAGCAAAGCCCCGCGGGAAAGCAAGCTTTCCG
>OJMH01001214.1_pt1 | contig 27290 bp, 25 predicted proteins | sample 1597111 | NCBI WGS metagenome assembly OJMH01 (sample SAMEA2452115, study PRJEB22498) | human gut metagenome | reverse complement strand
TTTTGACTTATTAGCTGAATAAATTATTAAAAACACAAACTTTCTTGACAGTCTCATCTTCTTTACCGATTTTACTTCTAATTTCATCTACAACAGTAGTTTTTCCAGATGCTGATCCGCCAGCAATACAAATTAATATAGGTTTCATACTTCTTCCTTTTAAATATATCTATTACGATATCTTTTTGCATATTTTGTATATTTAAACTCTAAATTTTCTTCACCAGTTACTGCTTTACCATCAATATAATAAGGTGAAGTTACTCCTAATCCTTTACAAGTTGAATTAGTATCATTCCAAGTAATATTAAATGTTCCTGTTGTAAAATTGCAATATACTTTTTGAGAATATTGAAGTAATGTTTTTAAAGCACTACCAATTGGATGAGTTTGATCTTTAGCATCTCTAGAAGCACTTCCACGATCCACTAAAGCGGTAGAAATAACTGAAAAATTAGGCTTAAATTTATTCAATAAACGATAATTATTTGCATTACTTGAGCCATGATGACAAGATGTATAAACATCAATAGAAGTTAAATCTTCATTGTTAAGCAATGATAATTGACCTTCGTCTTCAAGATCACCACCAAAAAAGAACTGTTTATTTTTATATGTTAGTAATAAAGTTACTGAAGTATTATTGACTCCATGTCCATCATAATTAATAATATCAGTATTTGCATCTTCATAATGACCTGTATTTAAAAAAGTAACATAAAAATCTTCACTAATATATAGAGTTTTTCTTGCTCCATTCCTATTGTTAATACAATCAATTACAGGTGAATATTTATCTGCATTTTTTAAAGTATTTTGAACATTTTGAGCGGTTGAATAATCACTTCTTTTACATCCATAATCAACAGCATATGTAATATTTTTAAAAGTCGATAGAGCAGTCAACATCCCGCCTATATGATCACTATGTGGATGTGAGCCTACGACTAATTCAATTCTACCATCACTAACATGTCGACGTAAAAAATCATTAACATATCCCCCATCTTCTGGAGCACCTGCATCAAGAAGCATATCAAAATCACCAGCTTGAATATAAATAGATTCCCCATATTCTTTATGCATTTCAATAAAATAAATATTTACTTCATCAATAATTTTTCTTCCTTTATAAAGCATATTAGTTTGACTACCTAATTCACCAGTTCCACTTGAAGGAGGAATAGCCAAAAAAGAAAAATCTAATTTATCATATTCAATTGAATCATAAAACAAATGAACAGTAATATTAACTTCTGTATCACTAGAAACTTCATAATATTTACCATTATTATCAATAACATTTGTTTTATCTGACTCATAAGTAAATTTTAATTTAGGAGATAAAATAGTATTAGTATAAAAATATAAATCATCACTTACATATTCAACATCTTCAAAACAATCTTCAATAAATTCAATTCCTTTTAATTTAATATTCATTTCGCTACTATCATTATCATCAAGAGGAAAAGAATGATTATCAATAATATTTTTAATATCTTGATTTTCAATAAATGTATAAGTAAATAATGTACTATTTACATTTTTGTTAACTAATTGAGCAATATCAGTAATATCTAATTCAATAGAAGTTATTGATTCATTTTTAATATAAATAGCATAATTAACATTACTTGCATAATAATAGTTTTCATGAGAAAAATTAAACGCTCCAATATTAATTAAAAACGATCTAACAACACCAGCACATTTAGATGCATCAATAGTAGAAGAAATTTTTCCATTAATAATATTTTTATTTTGAGCATCATTAAAAATATTATCTAAACCTAAGAAATTAATAATACTATTAGAAGAAAAACTTTTATAATAAATATCATCTTCATTTTTTAAGCATATATTTTCATTTAAAGTAAATTCTTCAATATTTAAATCCTTTTTTAATAATACATTCGATTTAGTTTGTACTACTGAATATGCTTTAAATTTATCTTCTTTTAATAAATATGTTGTTTGATTAGATGCTAAAGTATCATCAACAAATAATGTTTTGTTAACTTGTAAATTATTAGTTGAATTGTATTTATCAAATATTTTTTTAGCTTCAGAATTAATAATAGCACAACTAGATAAAATAAAAGTTGATAGATATATTAATGTAAAAGCAAGTTTATTAATTAATTTCTTCATAAAAACCTCTTATTTATTCTATCAAAATAATTATATAAATTAAACAAAAATGCATAATAAAAGACCCTCAAAGAACGAGGATCTTAAATTTCAAAATTAATTATGCATTTAAAACAGCAACAGGAGCACCTCTCCATTTAGTGCCACCACTATTTTGTGAATTAACAGCGAAAATAATATCAACTTTTTTATCAAAATAATCACTTAACCAATCATATTCAGACATAGTATTTTCGCCTTGTCCATTTGATGAATATAAAAGCATACTTGGAGAACTATGATTAAATGTATCTTCCCAATCATATAAACTCATACTAGTATAATTAGCATTTGTATTATGGAATTTATTAATTCTAACATTTCTCATAATATAAGTTTTTGCAAAATGGTTACCTTTAAGATCATTTTGTAATTCAGTAACAGTTTTGGTTTCATAATTTGCTAAATCTGTTTCAGTAAATGATAAAGTAGCATTTTTTCTAACTGTATTAATAAGATCAATATTTCCTAATTGAGTAACATAAGTTAATGATGTTGGATAATTAGCTGTTTTTCCAGATACAATAACATCATCACCTAAAGAAACTTTTTTTGCGATATTTGCTCCATAGCAATAAATTGTTCCTTCAACTGTTGAAAGATTAAATCCACCAGGGCTAACTTCATTTGTTGTTTTATTAGTATAATTATAGAAAATATGTGTAACAATACCTCTAGTTTTAACTTCAGAACCAATTGCAGCATTTAAAACATCAGAAATAGAACTATATTCAACATCTATAACTTTTTGTTTTACAACAATAGTAAAATCTCTTGTACCAGTTGCATTTCCTTTTGTAGCAGTTGCAGTTAATTTAACTGAAATATCATTTTCAGTAGATTGATTAACAATTGCATCACTTCCATTAATAGTAATAGCTTCATTATTAGAAACCCAACTAATTGCGACTCCACCTTTAGCGGAAACAACTAAACGAAAATTATTACTTACTTCAGCATCAACAGTTAATTCTTTTAAAGCTGAATCAACCATTTCTTGGTTTTCATCAACAATAGATGAATTTTCTCCACATGCAGTTAAAACTGTAGGTACAGTAGCAAATAATGCTAATGCACATAAAATTTTTAAACCTTTTCTCATTTTTTTCTCCTATTTATATCTTTATTCTACTACGACAAATTCACTTTCGTAAACACCTTCAGCTGTTTTATTTCTATTTCCTAAAACAATTTGATAAGAAGGATAGCTTTCAGCTTGCGCTTTATCTTCTTCAAAATAAATACCCATAATACCTGTCACTTTAACTGTTTTTCCACGATAATTATTATTATATTCATCAAGAGTATAACCAGGATTTAAAGTACCATTAATACGAATACTCATTGTATCATATGAAGTTTTATCAACTAAATCAGTAATTGTATTTGATGTATAAACAGTATAAGATAAATCTTTTGACATATTAGCTTCAGTTCTAGTAGAAGAAGTTAACTTAACTTGAACTTCAATAAGTTTACCAATATATCCATTTAAAGTTGTTGTATTAAAATCTTTACTTGCATCTAAAGTAATTGGAGTAGGCATTTCAATTTTTTTACTTTCATCAGTAACTTTAACAAATGTTTCTCTAGCAAAAACAATATCAGTTAATTGTTTTTGTCCACCATACTCAGATAATCTACCACGAATATCGATTGTATCACCAACACTAAACATAGAACCAATAGATTTTGCATTAATACCCATATAAACATATAAAGCATAACCATTAGCATCTTGGAAGTAGAAATTAACACCAATAAATCTAGTGATAACACCAGTTAATGATACAAATTTACAATTAGTAGAATATTCATCAAAATTATCTAAAGCTTCTTTTATTGACATTTCTGTAGGTGTTTTAGAGTAATCATAATTTGGATCAATTTCATAACCTGTATATCTTTTTTCAAGTGACTTCATTCTTAAATCAGCTTCAAAAAACAAATCACCTAATTGTAAAGAACCATAATTTTCTTCATGACGAGAATATAATTTTGGTTCTTTTGTTTTATCGGCGTTATAGCACCAATTAGTTTCACCTAAATTACCAGTATAGAAAGAATAACATTCTTCAATAACATCTAATTGATAAGAACGATAATTTTTTAAATTACCTGCATCTTGTCCTTGTGGGCAATACCAAACTAATCCTAACCAACGTGTTCCATTGCTATCAAGACGAACGCCTGATTTGAATGTATCATAAACACTAGTATATTTATCAGTATTAATACTAGTAGCATCAATAATAATACCAGCAGCGTTTTCTAATATACTTTTTGCATAAGCAGAAGCTTTTTTACCCCATGGAGCAATTGAAGAAGTTGATTCAGGAGTATCAATAGCTAAAAATCTAATAGTAACATAGCTATGTTCTTTTCCTAATGGATTAGTGTATTTATCTTGAATACCTGCACTAGAAATATGGAAGATAGCAGTATCACCATCAGTTACTGATTTTAATTTAACTTTTTCTACTTTATCTTCTAAGAATGTTTTACCATTGATATTAATATTAAGATCAGCAAAAGATAATTTATCACTATAATAATGGTCAATTTGAGTTGGTGCATTATCAAGAATAGAATCATCAGTAGTTTCACCACATGATGCTAAACAACATAGAATAGAAAAGCTCGAAACAAGACCTAATAAAATTTTATTCATTTTGTTCTCCTATTCGCATCTAATATTAAAGTCTTTTAATTCATTATATGCATCAGTCATTGCTGCATTAATATCTTTATTTTGACAATAAATAGATTGAATCATTGTATCAACAGTATCACGAACAATAGATGAACCAGAGAAAGCAATATCAGTATAGAAATAACTTAATTCATCATAAGCAGCATTTAAGCATTTTGGAGCAGCGCCTGAGAAAATATCATCAGTAGTTAAAAATGATTTAAATCTATCACTATTTTTTGCACTTTCTCTAACTGGTAAATAACCTGTTCCCATCGAGAAAGTTGTTGTGTTTTCAGTAGAAGTTAAATATCTAATTAATAACCAAGAAGCAAGTCTAGTTAAATTATTAGAATTTTTAGAAAGAATAGCACAGTTTGTACCTTGTTGAATAACAGCTTTAACACCATTTGTTTTATCTTTTTGAGGCATTGTTGTACATTTTAATTCAAATTTATCTGAATTATTGTTATTAGCACCAGCTGTTGAACCAATGGAAATAAAAGCTTGTCCAATTGCCACCAATGAAGATCCATAAGATTGGCTAACTTTATCTGGAATATTCCATAATCCTTGATCTGCTTTTTCTTTGAAATATTGTTGAACCGCTAAAGTAGTAGAATTCTTAAATGTAACTTTTCCACCTTCAGCATCTCTTGTTGTATATACAGCTTTTGCTGCTTCTTCACTTTCTGCCCATTGTCTAGCAGTAGTAATAAAGAAGTTAGCACCTGAATCAATATAAACTGGATAATCAGATTTTTTAGTTACTTCTTTATTAGTAGTATAAATAAGCCCACTAGCGGAATTAACTTTTGTTTTTAAAGCTTCAGAAACTTGCCAAAGTTCATCCCAAGTTGGATTTGACCATTTTCCATTTTCATCTAAGAAACCTTTTTCTTGTAAAATTGGATCAACTGCAGTAGCGTTATAATACATAACTTCAGTTGATTTATTAAATGGAATACCAGCAATAATTGATTTACCATTCATTTCTAATTGATTTTCTGTACGATATGATTCAATAAAATCATTCCAAGCATAATCACCAGTTAAACCAATATTAGTATCAGTAGAATTAACATATTCATCAAGTGGTAAAAGAATACCTGAATCAATATAGTCAGCAAAATGATCTGGATAACCAAGTAACATAGTAGGAATAGAATTGGATTTAGTTCCTAAATTAACTCTACTTCTAAGACCATCATATCCTCCACCAACAGAAGTAGCTTTAACATTTATATAAATGTTTTGCGCCTTCATTTCTTCTTCAAATGATTCAATTAATGGATCTAAATTACTTGAAATATTATGTCCAAATGAATGCCAAAATTCAACTTGAATAGGATTACTTTCCGATGAAGCTTCCTTTAAATCATTTAATGTTTTCATTGCAAATTCTTCACCAGCATTTGCAACACCACCCCCACATGAAGTTAATGAAGCAGTAGCAGCAAAAATAACTAATGTTGAAGCAAGAAATTTTAATTTTTTATTTTTCATAACTCTCCTCTTTATTCTTGTTTAACTAACCTTTTATACCTGAACGAGCAACCCCGCGCATAATGTACTTCTTGAAACAAGCAAACGCTAGAAGTAATGGAATACTTACTACAGTTGTAGCAGCCATTCTAATGTTAGATGTATCACCACCTGTTTCAGATGAGAATAATGACATTAATCCATCAGTAATTAATTTCATATCTGCTCCTTGAGAAACAGTTCTTGGCCAAATATAAGCATTCCAACTACCAATCATTGATAAAATCAAGACAGTAATAATTGCAGGTCGAGCAATTGGAATCATTACTTTAAACAAATACTTAAAGTCTGAATTACCATCAACTTTAGCAGCATAATATAATTCATTTGGAATTTGTTTAAAGTTTTGTCTTAAGAAGAATGTATAGAATACGGAAGCTCCAAAAGGCAAAATCAAAGCAATATAACTATCTAATAAGCCCCAGTTAGCAATCGTAGTGAAATTTGTCATAATCATCATTTCACCTGGAACCATCATTGTAGCAAGTAACAATGAGAACAATGTTTCTCTTCCTTTAAATTCAAGTCTAGAGAAAGCAAAAGCCGCTAAAACTGTAGTAGTAGTAGATAATAATGTTGATAAGGCTGCAACAAGTAAAGTATTACCAATATACTTCAATAGAAGTGGAACACCATTTGATGACCTTCCAGTTGTAAAAGCGGTAATATAGTTTGCAAAAACATCTTGAATGCTATCAACATGGAAAGGAGTAGTAGCAATAAATGTGGCAGGAATTTGTTGTAATTCTTCTTGATTTTTAAAAGATGTAATAATCATCCAATAAAAAGGAATTAAAGTAAATAAAGCGGCAATAACTAAGAAGAAATAAATAAAGCCTAATTTAATTCTTCTAGTAATTTCATAATGTCTAGCTTGTTCTTCACTTTCAAAATATAAATCTTCGTGCTTTTCCATATGAGATTTCTTTTTCTTTTTAGTATCTGTATTTTCAGTTTTTTCTTCAACTGAATTTTCAATCACTTCAGCTATCTCTTCTTTTTCAGCAACTTCAGGAATCGTAATTTCTTTTTCTTCCATAAATTACACCTCCTTAATAATGTACTTTCTTTTTATTTGCCCACATTTGAACAAATGTAATAATCATAATGAAGACAAATAAGATTAATGCTGCTGCTGCTGCTTTTGAAAGTAATGTAGCACCAGCTGTTGCACTAGTAACTTTTCCAAAGTATTTATAAATATAACCAACCGCGGTAATAAATGTACTATCTTGTCCATTACCCATACTTTCACCAAATAAAGAAACAATGGATGAGTATGATTTAAATGCCCCCATTAAAGAAGTAATAGTAATATATAAAATCATTGGTGATAATAATGGAACAGTAATTTTAGTAAATACTCTCCATTTAGGAGTAGCGTCAACTTGTGCAGCTTGATAATATTGTTTATCAATACCTTGAATTCCACTTAAGAAAACTAAAATTTTAAATGCAAGTCCATTCCATATTGCATAAACTGTAATAACAAAAATTCCAGCCCAGTAAGGAACATGTTGAGCACTTCCTGTCCAAGCAACAGAAGATCCACCTAACAAATTAAGTAAAGAGTTAACAAGTCCATAGTCTTGAGGTGAAAAAATAGTAGAGAAAACAAGTCCAAAAGCAATTCCATTTGTAACATAAGGTAAGAAGAAGACAACTTGGAAAAAGCCTTGTAAAGCTTTAATTGAATTCAAAGCGACTGTTAATAATAAAGCAATAATAATACTTAATGGAACCGAAACGACTACCATTACACAAGTATTAAGCATCGCTCGCCAGAATTCTGTATCAGTTAAAACTTGTACATATCTATCAAAACCAAATGATCCAAACGAATCAGTAATATAGTTATAATCTGGAAAAAATGAGATTACAAATGTATTAATGATTGGATAGAAAGTAAAGATTGCAAGGATTATCATAGCTGGAGCAAGCGAAATAAGAGCTTTCCAACCATCTTTTTTCCATTCAAGCATTTGCCCACGATTAACATTTTTTCTTTTTTTAGAAATATTTTCATCTTTAACATACCCTATATTTGATTCCTTTGTAGGATCAAATGAAAGATTGTTTATCGACGCAACCAATTGATAAATACCAATTGTTAATAATGATAAAAAGAAATATTCTAATGTTCTTGATTTGTATCCATTTGGCTTTAATCTTGAATTATTTATAATAATGCTTCCAATCCATCCAAGAAAAAATGTAAGCAAAAATCTAACTAAATTTCTTTCTTTTTCGCTATTTTTATTTGGTGTAACAACTTGGCTTTCCATTATAATAATCTCTTTCCTTCTTTGTCAAATACAAAGAATCTTTTGAAATTAACTTTAACTTCTTGGCCTGGTTCAATTTCTACATCACTTGGAATAATCGCTTTACAAGTATTTTCTTGACCCTTAAATTTAAAAATCATACTCTTATCACGTCCAATATATTCAACCATATCGACAGTTACTTTATATTTTCCTTTTTCATCAATTTTAATAAATTCTGGTCTAACACCAATAAATAAATCTAAATCATTATTTTCTGTTTCTAAATTATTTTCTTCATGAGAAGCATTTTCTTCAATAGAAACTTTATTTGCTAATAATTCATCAAAATTAATATTTTTAATAGCAGTATCTCTAACAAAATCATTATAGAAAGTAACTTTCTTTTTCTCAACATTATATTTAGCAGGAATAATATTAATAGGTGGAGTTCCTAAGAATTTAGCAACAAACATATCAACTGGTTCATTATAAACTTCTTGAGGTTTTCCAATTTGATGGACAACACCAAAGTTCATAACAACGATTTCATCAGAAATAGACATTGCTTCTTCTTGGTCGTGAGTAACAAAGATTGCAGTAACCCCTGTTTCTCTTTGAATACGTTTAATTTCTTCCCTAGTTTGTAAACGTAATCTAGCATCTAAGTTAGATAATGGTTCATCAAGAAGTAAAACATCAGGTTCTTTAACAAGTGCTCTAGCAATAGCAACACGTTGTTGTTGACCACCAGATAATTGACCTGGTTTTCTATCCATTAATCCTTCAATACCAACAATTTTAGCGTATTCAAGAGCTTTCTTTTCTGCTTCTTCTTTTGGCATTTTCTTATTTTCAAGAGGGAACATTATATTTTGTTTAACAGATAAATGTGGATATAATGCATAATTTTGGAAAACAAGTCCAATTCCTCTTTTTTCTGGTGGATATTTACTAACCTCATTCTCACCAAAATAAATTTCACCTTCTGTAGGTCTATGTAAACCAGCAATCATATAAAGTGTTGTTGATTTACCACATCCTGAAGGTCCTAGTAATCCAACAAGTTTTCCAGTAGGAATTGTAATATTAATATGATCAACTGCTACAACATTGCCTTCCTTTTTACTAAAAACCTTCGTTAGATTTACAAGTTTAACTTCCATAGGGATCCTCCTAAATTTTATAAAAGTCTTATAATCTAATTTTACCATAGATAAGAGATTTTTCAATTTCTCTTTTTTAATTTTAAATAGTTTCTTTATCTATATAGATAAATCTTCATTTTTTCAGTTCAAAAATCCAATTATTTTTTAATTTTTTCTTACTCCCAAATAATAATTCATTACCAACAGTCATAAGATATGAATTTCTCCCATAAAAAAAGATAAAGTAAAATGAATCATTTTCTTTTTTAAAAATATATCTTAGTTTTTTGTTATAACGATAAAAGACATTTTCTAATCTTTTTTCAAAATTCATTAAATAATTTTTATTTTTGTTATATAAAGCAGAAATAATATTTTCTTCTTCTAAAATAAAATATTCCCAAAATTTATCAATTTCTTTAACAAGTTTTTCTTCAATATAAATTGATTCATACTTTGCTTCAAACATATCTATTCTCTAAATTAATCTTGGCAAAATTCCAAAAATAAAAAATGCAATTCCAAAGCCTAAAATAAAACATAAAATTTTAGCCCATAAAGGTACGGCTTTACCATCTAAACGCGCTAAATCATCTTCTTTTCTTTTCATCTAAATCCTCCTGAAGCATAGTAACCGCTAGTAAATCAGCAATTCCTCTACTTTTCTTATCACATAAGCAAATAATAATATTAATCGTAATTGGAATTAATAATAGCCATGTACTCATTAATATATCAATCATCATCCAAGCAATAAAACGAATAATAAGTTGAGCAAAAGAAGGTTTATTTCCATCTTGAGAAACTAATTTTAACTTAAAAATTAAATCACCAATTGTTCTATCTTTTTTCAAAATAAAAGGCATAATAAAATAAACAATTAAATTGCTTGAAACAATACTCACATATCCACCTATTTTCAAAACACGATTAACTTCTTTATCAAGATTTTTATAATTAGTATAATTATATAGTGAAATTTGAGCTTTATATAATTCTCTTTTATAAAAATTAATAAATTCACTATCTTCTTTATCAATTAAAGGATAATAAACATCATTCACTTTGTTAAATAAACCACTTTTATCTTTAGCATCTTCATAAGATGTATAATAATCTAATTTATCAACATAAGGGAAAGTATGTTCACCATCATATTTCATTTGATAAAATTCACTAATATGTTGATCATAATTAGAATCAATATCCACTAGTTGATCTTTTTCTTGCTTATATAATCCAGAAGAAGATAAAATATTATTCATTTCCACTACATTATTTTGATAATCTTGATTATTTTCAATAAAAATACATGAATAAATAAATCCTACAAATAAAAATAGTAGAAGCATGATAACAAAATCAATTAACGAAGATAAAATTCTTTTTAACTTTAAATTATTCTTCATAAGGCTTCCTTAAAGATTTATCAGTATTTAATTTTTCTTTTTCTATAAATTCTTTATATTCATTAATATTTTTAAATGGTGTAAAGAGTGTTGTATCAATAACTTGACTAAACGATAAAACATCATGTAAACATTTTCCATTATGTAAAATAAGCATCATTAAAAAACTAATAAGCGCAGTTAACCCAAAAGTAAAAAATCCACATACAACTTCAAATATATAAATAGCTAAAACTCTTAAAAGCATAAATAAAACTCCAGAAGGAACATAATATTTATCAACAACCGCTAATTTTAAAAATTTTTGGCCTAAACTTGCTCTATTTTTATTACAAAGTGGAATAACAAATAAAAATATTAAAATAGGAATTAAATAACTTAAAGCAAATAATAAAATTCTTAAAGAGGATAATTCAAATAATAAAGAAGAAATTAATCCATCTTTATAATTATTAATATCTTTATTAACTTTATTATAAACTTGATTACAAAATGCTATTCTATCTTCTTCTTTAACATTTTCATTAAAATTACCATTAGTAAATAATTCACTTTGACTTTTCATTTCATTTAATATATTTTCATCATAAATGCTATAAAAATAATTTAATCCAGTAAGATAAAATTCACTATCATATTTAGAACTATTGTCCACTAAAGATTTTAAATCTACTAAAGTATATGATTTTTTATATGAAGATATTATCTCTTCTTCGGTGTTTTCTTTCGAAGAAATGACATTATATTCATTATCAACGAAAAAATATAACCCCGTTTTTACTTGTTCAACAATAACTTGGTTCGATTTTTCTTCAAGATGGAATGCACTATTAAAAAAAGGAATGCAACAAGCATATTCAAAAATTAGACTTGTGATTGCAATTAAACACAAGTCTATTAAGAAAGCATATATTCGTTTTAAAATTGAGCACTTATTTGTCAACATCTGAATTTTTAATTTCTATGACTTCTTCAGTGTTTTCAGTCTTTTCATCTGATTTCTCTTCAGTAGAAACTGTATTTGCTTCAACATCGATAACATTATTAGTAGTGTTCATTTCTCTAGCAATAAGTTTATTATCTAAAACTAATGTTCTTGCCGCATAATCATGAATAGCAAAATTATTCTTTGTAAACATCATCATAAGCATTGAAACAAGTAAAGGTATTCCATATAAAATTAATGATCCCATTACTTCTAAAGCAATAATTACAAATCTAACTAAAACTTGCCATTTTTTAATAGGTTCAACATCATCAGAAATTTTACCTAAACGTAATGAGAAAATCTTTTTACCTAATGTTTCACCATTTTTAAAGATCATTGGGAACAATAAAAAGACAATTAATAAACTAACAAAGATACCAACATATTTACTTCCATTAGTATAATTAAGAACTTTAGTGTAACTAGTATTATATTCACTATTATTTTTCATTAAATATTTATGTAAGTATTGAAAAACAGCATTTTGAGCATTTAAATAAAAGTTTGATGCATCTACTTCTTTGCCATTTTCATCTTTATATAATGAACATGTATTACTTGCTTCATCATAAACAAATATTTTATCTTGAGCTTTTTGACTTTCAACATACGCTTTAGCTTGTTCACCAGTTGGATCACAACTATTATAAATAGCTATAAAATTATTATCATACTCTTGAGTTTTTGTATTATCATAAGTTTTATTGGTTAAATAAAATGTCATTTGATTATTTTCATTTTTAATAATTAAAGTAGGATAAGCGCATAATGTTCTTTCATATACTTCAAAACTATTTTTATAATCATCACTATTTGAAACAATAGGATTAATTACAAAAGATGCAAGTAAAGTATATAAAACAAAACATATTAATAAATCAATTAATGTAGCAACAAGTCTAGAAGTTGGATTAGCTTTATATCTATTATTCATTTTGAGATCTCCTTATTTTTTTAATATACCATAAAATCATAAAATATCATAGTTTAAAATATAGTTTATTAGAGGTATTTTCTTATGGAAAACATTAAAATTCATTTAATTACAGAAATAGACACATTAAAATCAATTTCTCATCAATATAATTGTCCTCTAGAAACCATTTATTTATTAAATCCTCTAGTAAAATATCAAGATTTAAAAATTGGACAAATTCTTTATGTGATAGAAGAAAGAAATATCGTTCTCCCTTTTGATCTATCCACAATAAAAGATAATCTTAATAAAATAAATGATTTAAACAAAAAGTCATTTACTTCATATGTTAATAAGTTTAACGATTATATTTTAATTGAAAATGAACTTTCAAATAATTATAGAAATTTATCTAATAAAATATTGCAAGAAGAAAACGATCAAACAATATTAAATAATCAATTAAAGTTATTACATTCATATTATATTAAGTTCACCGATAATTTAATAAAAAAAGATGAAAAAGAAATTATAGAAACTAAAAACAAAATTAAAAATCATTTATTAAGTCTTTATAAATATCTAGATTCTAAAAATATCAAAATTGATTTTAAAAATCTTACTTCTTATGTTGAAAACAGATTATTAATGATTATAAAAATCGTAAATGGCAACTATTATGATTTATATAATAAATCTTAAATTTTTATATAAATTTTTTTAAAGCAATGATAGAATTAAAAAGTATTAAGGAATTATATATTATGAAACTTACAACAAGAAACATTGCTTTTATCTCATTATTTACCGCGGTAATATGTGTATTATCTCCTATTTCATTTCCTATAGGCCCTATACCTATTACTTTAGCTACCCTTGCTATTTATATAACGGGAGCCTTACTTGATTTTAAAAGATCAGTATTATGTGTTTTACTATTTATTCTAATCGGTTTAGTTGGTGTTCCAGTCTTTTCTGGATATCAAGGTGGTCCTGCTAAATTAGTTGGTCCAACAGGTGGATTTATCTTTGGTTATATTTTAGGAATTGTGGCTCAATCACTACTCACAACATGGAAAAAAGACAAAATTTGGATATACCCTTTAGCAATGATTTTAGGAACGATCTTTATTTATGGCTTTGGATTAGTATGGTACATGATCTATACAAAAACATCATTTGTAAGTGCATTTAGTACATGCGTGGTAACATTTTTACCAGGAGATGCGATTAAAATTGTTATTGCTACTCTAGTATCATTCAAATTAAGAAAACCATTAGATAAATGCTTACATATAGAAGCAACTAATAAATAAACTTGAATTAACAACTAAAAAGAGTTCAAAATGAATTCTTTTTTTATTGTTCTTTAATAAAGTAAGGTTTTGAAAAACATTACTAAAACTTTCACCTCAAAGATTTTAAAAGGTAATCAATTTAAAATGTAATTGCTTAAATGTACATTTAATGGGGTACCAAATGAATTTTCTTCTATCTTTAAAATTAATCCAAACAATTTTTTAAAATTTTATTTACCAAATTATATATTCGCTTACTTAATAAGTAATTTAATTGAACTATTTATATATAACAAATTTATTTTCTCCACTCTGCCATGGCATAACCACGTGGATATAATTCAGTGCCAAGAAATTCTATACGTCCTTCTTTATATATTCCATTATAACCATCTTTTCTAAGACCAAATAAATATTCTTTAGTTACTTCTTCTCCTGTTGCCCATAAATAATAAGAGTCAGAGTCTAGAACAAGATAATTTTGTAATTCATTATTATTGTAGAGATTGTTTAATTTAAAAATTCCAACATCAGACTTAACTGTCATTTTTAAATCAGGAAAAGATGAGTTGTTATATGTCCATTTGTAAGTAAAAGACAATATGAGTTCCCATTTGTCATTTATTTTTATATCAGGTTCAGTATTAGAAGAGTCATTTTTAGTTTTATAATTGAATTCATATGTGTTATCTTTATTCATTGTTAGTCGTATTATAGCTTGTGTATAATCTTTTGATGCACTAAATTGATAATCTTCTAGCATATGTTCTTTAATCTTATTCGAAGAAGAGCATGCAAAAAATGATAAAGAAACTAATAAACATAAACACAAAAAAATAATTTTTTTCATAATTTCATTTTATCAATAAAGTAAAAAAAGTTCAATAATCGAACATGACATTTATTTAATCAATTTTGTTGTAAAAATATACAAAAATACTAAATTTTCAAATAAATTATAGTCGATTAATTAATAAACTAACTTTTTTTGTGGTCAAAAGGGAGTTATAAACTCGTTAAATATTATTACAATCGCACTAAAAAAGAAAATAAATTTTTCACCTATTTGGTAGATCTTTTTTGCTTACATTTTTATTTACAATTTTCTAGTAAAAAAAAGAGATGTCTTAAAGACACCTCTAATTAATTTTTAACTTAAATTATTTAATAATTGAGTTAACTGTTCCAGAACCTACTGTACGGCCACCTTCACGAATTGAGAATTTAGTACCTTGTTCAATAGCAACTGGGTGAATTAATTCAACTGTTAATGTGACGTTATCACCTGGCATAACCATTTGTACGTCTGCAGGTAAAGTAATAACACCTGTAATATCTGTTGTACGGAAATAGAATTGTGGTCTGTAGTTTGTTAAGAAAGCTGTATGACGACCACCTTCTTCTTTTGTTAATACGTAAACAGAAGCTTCGAATTTTGTATGTGGAGTAACTGTTCCTGGTTTTGCTAATACTTGACCACGAACGACTTCATCACGGTTAACACCTCTTAATAAGATACCAACATTATCTCCAGCTTTTGCTTCATCAAGAGTTTTACGGAACATTTCAATACCAGTAATAACTGTTTTCTTTGTAGGTTTGATACCAACTAATTCAACTTCATCACCGAGTTTTGCTGTACCACGTTCAACTCTACCAGTAACAACTGTACCACGACCTGTAATTGTAACAACATCTTCAATTGCAAGTAAGAATGGTTTATCAACATCACGTACTGGATCTGGAATATATGTATCAACAGCATCCATTAATTCTAAGATAGCTTTTTCTGCTTCTGGATCGCCTTGGAGAGCTTTTAAAGCTGAACCACGGATAATTGGTGTGTCATCTCCTGGGAAACCATATTCATTTAAGATATCACGAATTTCCATTTCAACGATGTCGATTAATTCTGGATCGTCAACTTGGTCACATTTATTTAAGAACACAACAATGTATTTAACACCGACTTGTCTTGCAAGTAAGATGTGTTCACGTGTTTGTGGCATAACACCATCAGTAGCAGCAACAACTAAGATAGCTCCATCCATTTGTGCAGCACCAGTAATCATGTTTTTAACATAGTCAGCGTGGCCTGGGCAGTCAACGTGAGCATAGTGTCTCTTTGCTGTTTGATATTCGATATGAGCAGTATTAATTGTAATACCACGTGCTTTTTCTTCTGGAGCAGCATCGATTTGATCGTATGCTTTCTTTTCAGATAAGCCTTCTTTTGCTAAGACAGTTGTAATAGCAGCTGTTAAAGTTGTTTTACCATGGTCAACGTGTCCAATAGTACCAATGTTAACGTGGGTTTTACTTCTGTCAAACTTTTCTTTTGCCATTGTTAAATTTCCTCCCTATAATATTTTAACATTTTAATGTTATAGCAAATTTTTTATAAAATCAACTACTCAAGCAAAAATTGCCTAAGTAGTTAAATTTTAATTAATTATAATAATATTTTTTCACTATTTTGCTGCGTTCTTTTTGATAATTTCATCAGCAACAAATTTAGGACATTCTTCGTAGTGGTCAACTTCCATTGTGTAGTTAGCTCTACCTTTTGTTAAAGAACGAAGGTCAGTAACATAACCAAACATATTTGCAAGTGGAACGAATGCATCAATAACTTCTGCATTACCTCTTGAGAAATATCCATTAACAGTACCTCTTCTTGAAGCGATATCGCCCATTACATCACCAAGATATTCATTAGGAACTGTAACTTCAACTTTCATAATAGGTTCAAGAATTACTGGATCACATTTTTTAGCAGCTTCTTTTAATGCTAATGAAGCAGCAACTTTATAAGCAGCTTCAGATGAGTCAACATCGTGGTAAGAACCATCGAATAATGTTGCTTTGATATCAATAATTGGATATCCAGCAAGTAAACCTCTATCTAAAGATTCTTTTAATCCATCTTGAGTTGGTTTGATATATTCTCTTGGAACAACACCACCAACAATTGCATCAACGAATTCAAATCCTTTTCCTGGGTTAGGTTCAAATCTAATCCAAACATGACCATATTGACCATGACCACCAGATTGTTTAATGTAACGTCCTTCACATTCTGCAGTTTTGCGAATTGTTTCACGATAAGCAACTTCAGGAGCCCCAACATTAACTTGGACACCAAATTCATCTTTTAAACGTGTAACCATAACATCAAGGTGAAGTTCACCAACACCAGCAATAATATTTTGACCAGTTTCGTGGTTTGTATAGAATCTAAATGTTGGGTCTTCTTCTGATAATTTAATTAAACCTGCAGTCATTTTTTCTTGATCTGCTTTTGATTTTGGTTCAATTGATTCAGAAATAACTGGATCTGAGAATTGAATTGATTCAAGAATAACTGGGCGATTTTCATCACATAATGTATCACCAGTTGTAGTGGATTTTAAACCAACTGCTGCACCAATATCACCAGCTAAAACTTCTTCAACTTCAGCTCTATGATTTGAATGCATTAAGACTAAACGTGCAAATCTTTCTTTAACATCTTTTGTAGCATTTAATACATAAGTACCAGATTTTGCTGTACCAGAATAAACACGGAAGAATGCAAGTTTACCAATAAATGGGTCTGTCATAATTTTGAATGCTAAAGCAGCAAGTGGAGCATCATCTCTTGGTTCACAAACAACTTCTTCACCAGTTAATGAAGTACCAACTGCAGCTGGAATATCAACTGGAGAAGGTAAATATTCAACAACAGCATCAAGTAATCTTTGAATACCTTTATTTTTATAAGCAGAACCACATAATACTGGGAAGAATTGACATGTTAAAACACCTTTACGAATAGCTGTTTTAACTTCTTCAACTGTTGGTTCTTGTCCATCAAGGACTTTCATCATAATATCATCATCAAAATTAGCTAAATTTTCAAATAATTTTTCTCTTAATTCCATTACTTTTTCTAAGTATTCTTCTGGAATAGCAACGATTTCTTCATCAGAACCTTTAGCATCTTGATAAACATAAGCTTTTTGTTCAATGATATCAATAACACCTTTAAGTGTTGATTCAATTCCTATTGGATATTGAATAGCTGCTGCATTAGCACCTAATTTTTTACCAATAGAATCAACTGACATTTCAAAGTCAGCACCGATAGCATCTAATTTATTAACGAAAACAATTCTTGGAACATTGTATTTTGTACCTTGTCTCCAAACTGTTTCTGTTTGAGGTTCAACACCATTCTTTCCATCAAGAACAGTAACTGCACCATCAAGAACACGAAGAGATCTTTCAACTTCAGCAGTGAAGTCAACGTGACCCGGAGTGTCGATTAAATTAATACGATGTTGTTTCCAATAGCAAGTTGTAGCAGCAGAAGTAATTGTAATACCTCTATCTTGTTCTTGCTTCATCCAGTCCATTGTTGCAGAACCATCGTGAGTCTCACCGATCTTATAAACTTTACCTGTATAGAAAAGAATTCTTTCTGAAACAGTAGTTTTACCAGCATCAATGTGAGCCATAATTCCAATATTTCTTGTATTTTCAATTGGATATTGACGAGCCATATTTATTTTCTCCTCTAATTAAGATTACCAACGATAGTGTGCATATGCTTTATTAGCATCAGCCATCTTGTGTACATCTTCTCTCTTTTTAACAGAAGCACCAGTTCCATTTGCAGCATCGATAATTTCGCCTGCTAAACGATCTTCCATTGTTTTTTCATGTCTAAGACGTGAATAATTAACTAACCATCTTAAGCCTAAAGTGACTCTTCTTTCAGCAGAAACTTCTACTGGAACTTGGTAGTTAGCAGCACCAACTCTTCTAACTTTAAGTTCAAGAGATGGCATAATATTACCAATTGCAACTTCAAATACTTCCATTGCAGGTTTTCCTGTTTTTGCTTCAATTTTTTTGAATGCTTCATACAAGATAGTTTGAGCAGTGCCTTTTTTACCATCAAGCATGAGTTTATTGATTAAACGTGTTACTAATTTTGAATTGTAAATTGGATCTGGTAACACATCACGTTTTGCAACATATCCTTTACGTGGCATATAAATTCTCCTTTCTAAATAATAGCTCTAATTACTTAGCAGCTTTTGGTTTCTTAGCACCATATAATGATCTACCTTGTTTTCTGTCAGCGACACCAGCGCAGTCTTTAACACCACGAATAATGTGATAACGAACACCAGGTAAATCCTTAACTCTACCGCCTCTAATAAAGACAGTTGAGTGTTCTTGAAGGTTGTGACCTTCTCCACCGATATAAGCGGTAACTTCATATCCATTAGATAAGCGTACACGAGCGTACTTACGCATTGCTGAGTTAGGTTTTTTAGGTGTCATTGTTCCAACACGGGTGCAAACTCCACGTTTTTGTGCAGCTGCTTGATTTGTTTCCTTCTTAGCAAGTGAATTCCAGCGGAAGTTTAATGCTGGAGCTTTAGACTTTTCTACGGATCTTGAACGTCCTTGACGAACTAATTGATTAATTGTTGGCATAGAAATCTCCTCTCTTCTAATTTTTGTTAATCACAACTCCCGGTGTCTCTATCTTTTTCAAAAAAATACGTTGCTAAGCAACATGAAACGCCCGGTATTGTAACCACACGCTAAATCATTATAGCAACCACAAAATTATTATGCAACAAAATTATTATCAAAAATAAATATTTTCTTTTTCAATCTAGACAATTTTAATTCATAGTTATATTATACTCATATATGCGGGCATAGTTTAGTGGTAAAACAAAACTTTCCCAAAGTTTGGTTGGCGGTTCGATTCCGCTTGTCCGCTCCATATTGAAACAATAGGTTTGATACAAAGTGCACTTGTCAAGCAAAAGTAGACATGTATCAGACTTGATTTAACACCAATTCAGATTTAAACTGAGTTGGTGTTTTATATTTTAATGAGTACGCTGGGCGCTCGTTATTATAATACTTGACATAATCAATAATTGATTGCTTAACATCTAATGAATGCCCTAAATCAAAATCTAAAAATAATTCTTCTTTAATCCATCTATTTAAAGATTCATCTACTGGATTATCTGTTGGAGTACCTGCTCGACTCATAGAACGTTTAATGTTATAATCTTTAATGAGCTCATTATAGCTTATGGAAGAGCATACAGAACCTTGATCGGCATGCAAAACTGTTGGTTCCTATGTACCTTCTTTTTTTATAATTTTTAATACCTCTTTCAAACCATCAAAATAGGGCTGAGTATCCACACGTCTACCAGATAATTTAAAGCTTAAGATTTCCTTTGTAAATGCATCGAAATAGAAGGTTAATTCATAGTATTTTCCTTTGACGTAAAATGCTGTCATATCTGAAACAATAACTTCTAATGGACGAGACAAATATTTCCACGAACAATTTATTAGGTTTTTATATTTGACTCTTTCTTCACCTGGTTTTACATATTTATAATGCTTACCACTAGATATAATTCCAGCATATTTACAACACAGATGGACATGCTTATCACTCCAATTCATATTGTAATGTGAATGAGAATAAGCATTTATCCATCTATATCCGTGTGATGGATGTTTATGATGTATTTCTTTGATTAGAATAATATCCTTTTCTCTTTGAAGTATCTTTTGAGAAGGATTGTTTTTCCTTTTTAACCATTTATAATGACTTGATCTATTTACATCCATAATTTCACAAAGTATTTTAATAGAATGATTTTTACTTAATTCTTTAATGATTTGAAATTCTTATTGTTTATAAAAATGAATTCCTTTTTGGCACCAACTCCTTTCGTAAAATAACCTTTTTTTAATCTTTCAATTTCTACTTGTAGTTTAAGATTTTCTCTTTGTAATTCTTCGATTGTTGTTTTCGGCTTGCAAGAACCTTTAGGTCTTCCTTTATTAGGACCGCGGTGTTTTCCGATTTGTGACTTTAGACCTTCTATTTCATTTTTTCTATAGGATCTAAGTCACATAACCAAAGAAGTTTTAGCAATATTGTATTTAGTTGCACAAGCTCTAATAGATAAATTGTTTTCTTCATGGTCTTTAATGATTTCGAGCTTTTCTTCATCTGTATACAGATGATATGTTTTATTATCCATTGCAATCACTCTTATATTTAGAATAACAAAAAAAGTAGAAGTATCAATCTATTAATACTGTCTACTTTTACTGTATCACTTCATAAAATGTGTCAAATTTTTTAATTTTTAAGTGGGTTAAATTCTTATCGTTTGTTTTGCCATATGAGCGATGCTTCATTTATAAAACGGTTTATTTCGCCAAATATTTCGCCATATTATTGATTTATTTCGCCAAAATTCATATAATTAATATAGTAAGAGGTGAATTTATGATTGAGAACGAAACAAGAGAATTTAAGAAAACGACAGGAGAAGTAACTGAAGGCATTATTTCCATCGTAAGCATATTAAATAAACATCATCACGGAGAACTTTTTTTCGGAATCAAAAATGATGGAACACCATTTAAATTTAAAATTACCGACTCCACTTTAAGAGATATTTCTAGAAAGATTTATGAAGCAATCAAGCCTCAAATTTTTCCAAGAATCGAAATTGTATCAATTGATGGAATTGATGTTATAAAGGTCGATTTTTCTGGAAATGATACGCCATATTCAGCATTCGGAAGATATTATATAAGAATTGCTGATGAGGATAGAGAACTAACACCAAGTGAACTTAGAAAAATGATGATTTCAAAAGAATATGAAGAAAATTGGTGTGACAAATTAACTTCATATACTGCCGATGATATTAAAGAAGAGTGTTTGTTGAAGTTTTATGAAAACGCGACAGAGTGTGGTAGATTGCCAAAAATTGGATTTGATAAAGAGACATTGTTGATTAAACATAATTTACTTAGAAATGGTTTTTTAACAAATGCTGGTGTAATGCTTTTCGGAAATATCAATCCAATTACTCTAAAATTGGTCATATTTGCTACAAGTGAAAGAGTTACGATTTTGGACATGAAAACCATTAAGGGCAATATTTTTGAATTGATTGATGAATCAATGGATTTTGTAATAAAAAATATAAGATGGAAAGTGATTATTGATGGTACATCACCACAAAGAAAAGAAGTTCCAGAAATTCCTCTAGTTGCTTTGCGTGAAGTTATTATTAATAGTTTTACTCATGCAAGATACGATGGAAACGTTCAACATGAGATAGATATTTATTCAAATAGAATAGCGATTATTAATCCAGGTTCATTTGCTAATGATTTTACGCCGAATGATTTCTTTTATAGAGATTTAAAATCATATTTAAGAAATCAAGCAATTGCTGATGTATTATATCTTTGCAAAGATGTTGAAACGTGTGGACATGGGTTGAAAAAAGCATATCGCTTGTGCAAAGAAGCTAAAGTAGACATTTCATACATTAATAATGAAAATGATTTTACAATCGAATTCTCTAGAATAGATAGAAATAAAACTGGCGAATTAAATGACGAATTAAATGGCGAATTATCTAAAGAAGAATTCTCTGTTTTAACCGTTTTTAAAACTAATAAAAATGCGATAAAAGATGAAGTTATCAAACAAACTGGGCTTTCAAGTCGAACAATTGATAGAATCATAAAATCGCTAAAAGAAAAAGAATTACTAAGAAGAATGGGCTCAAATAAAAATGGTTATTGGGAAGTTTTGAAATAGAATTCTTCTAGAAAAGATGTGAACATGAATAATGATGTACAAAAAACTACAAATTTTTATTAAAAAAAGAAACAAAAGTCAAACTTATGAGCAGGTTTATTAATAGCACTTCAATACTTTTATGTTAAATTATAGTGGTATGCAAAACTACTGATAGGGTATGTACTTTTTGAACAAGGATATGCAAAATTTCATTGTCTAGGATATGCATTGCATCAATATTTATAATGATATCCATTATGAAAGTATTAGTTTGATATAGTAAAATATGTCAAACTTTTTTTATGTGTTTCAAAATTAATTCTCCTAGTTCTTCATCTAAATATTTTATAATCATCTTTTTTTCGCCAAAGATGATTATACATCTAGTACATTTTTTTCTGACAAAACTGGTTGATTTTATCTTGATACTTTCAATAATCACACAATAGATGTGACAAAGTTGACTTTTTAAACAATTTATGGAAAACTTATAGCAAGATAATTTATTATATAAATTTACGGAGTTGCTAACTCCAAATAACCTATAAGAAAGCAAAACATAGGTAAAAGAAGTTGACAAGGTAAGAAAAATGCAGAACATTCATTAACAAGATGTAATTCTACCCTTTGGGTGAGTATAATAAAAATTTAATGCACTACTGCATAAAAAATAGCCTATTGGCGGTACGATTTTGCTTTTATAAGGAACAAAAGCACAACATTAAAGTAGTTTAGGTTTTAACTAAAAAAAACCTATCTTTCAAATCTTACAAACGAAAAAAGTCAAAAAGAGGTGAAACATAATGAAAAAATATTTAAAAAAAACAAGTATTGCTTTAATAATTATTATGATGTTTATTCCCACTATTTTTGGTGGTGAGGCAATTACAATTCATACAAACGGCGATAATACAAAATATAAAATGGTCGTGAACGCTCAAGGCGACAAGCTAGAAAAAGAAACAAAAGCGACAACGCAAGTAGAATTAGGAAATTATATCAGCCTTGGTAAGTACAACGGCAAGGATGTAATATGGAGGTGCGTAAATATCGACGAGAAAGGTGTGCTTATGCTTGCCGATAACATAATTGACACACTTCCTTACGACGCTAAGACTAACGACAACAACCATTCTAAATCACACAGCCGCAACAACAATCGTGATAACCGTGGCTCTAACTATTGGAAAGACAGTAACATGCGCTCTTGGCTCAATTCTACATCAGTAGCAGGCGAAGTGAAGTGGTTGTGTGGTAACCCGCCAAGGATTGGTTCTGTAAATGAAAATGCATATGACCAAAAAGCTGGTTTTTTGAATGACTTTTCCAAAGCCGAGATTGCTGCAATGAAGAATGTGACCCAGCGCTCTTTGGTATCACACCCTGAGTACAATCATGGATTTCATGATGGCGATGGTCACTCTGATTTGGAATTTAATGAGAACATTGAGAATGTGGCCAATAACTTCAGCAGTGCATATGGAGAAAACTCGACCGAAAAGGTTTTTCTACTAGACGTCCAACAAGTCAATAAAGTGTGGAAAAATTTCGATAATTATTATATAGGCAGAAAAGAAGGATTTGCTTGGCCTTATTGGCTTAGGACGCCTCTTTCTAGTTGCAACCACCTAATGCGCTATGTGGGCAGCAATGGATTTGTTGGAAAAGATTACCCAACGAATGCTATTGGAGTAAGACCTGCGTTTTATTTAGACTCAGACTATTATGTAACAACCTCTGGCAATGGCAGTGCAAGCAATCCTTATGTGGGCTCTGCACCTGATAAAATCGAGGACGACTATACCATAGCCGAGATGGAAGAAGACCCAAATCAAGAATGGGACGTAAGCCTTGACCATCAACTTAGACTTGCCCTTGGTCCATACTATTCTAGCGATGGCAAATATTCCACACCGACTATTCCTATCTATACTATTCAAAAGACAAGAAGTGACACCGAGAATATGGTAATTCTTATTTGTGGCGAGGGTTACACCAAGAGTCAGCAACAAAAGTTTATCAATGATGCAAAAAAAGTATGGGAAGGAACAATTCAGTACGAGCCATATCGTAGTTATGCCGACCGCTTTAATGTATATGCGCTTTGTACGGCGTCAGAGTCGAGTTTTAACAATAATGGTAGTACATTTTTTGATGTGGTTATAGATAAAAAGGTTGGACCGATGATTTCAGTAAATAAAAGTAGTTGGAAAAACCATATTTTCGAACGCTGTATAGGACCTGCATTCATTGAGCAAATTCACGACGCTCATATTCCTAATAAAACTGATCCTGATACGTTTATTTGGGATGATGATAAAATGTACTCGCCATTTTATTATGTGCACAAATATATCAATCAATTTGCTTTGCTAGTCAATACATCTCAAGATTTTGGTGGTTCACATAGAAATTATAAACGTGGTATCCATTATTTTATAACCCCAGCTGATAACAATCGTGCACAAAAGTCTTTTGCGCATGAGCTTGGTCACGGGTTGCTAGAACTTGGCGATGAATATATGACTGTAGCCGCAGAATCAACTGACTACACTTCGCTAAATGTGGCATATAATCACAATCCTGAACAAGTAAAGTGGAAAAAATTACTAGGATTTAGAAAAACTTTTACATGCAATACACATCCTTCTTACACTGCTTACAATTCCAGTTGGGAATGCCTTATGCGTGATACCAACTATCAGTTCTGTGAAGTATGCAAGTTGCAAGGGTACAAAAGAATGTCGCAACTCATAGATGACAAAAGCCTCTATGTCGCCGACCCAGAAGTTAAGAAATATACAGACAGGTATACTAACCCAGCAGACTTTGCAGAAACGAATTACAATGGATATATTAATTTTACAAATTATCGTGATGGAGTTTTACTTAGCGGTTGGAACAAAAACAAATTCAACACGGATATGGTGGGTAAGAAAATTCAGCTCCGCACCATCGTGCAAAATCTTTCAGACACTACAGAACGCCAAGTTACTATGAAATTGTGGATAAAGCATGCCGATGGAAGCATTGCAACTACGACTAACAGTCAACGTCTAGAAGCAACAAAGACTTTTACTATTCCTGTATGGAGCGAAAAAAGTAAGTTTTGGCCAAAGGGCGCTTTGGAATATAATGGTAGTGATTTGAATTCAGGATTAGAAAATTGTGAGTTGATTTACCAAATTCCATCGGACGCAGCGCTAAATAATGGCGACACCATTGCCTTTGAAGTAATTGACGAAAAAGGAAATGTGCTTGCTAACGACAACACCGAAACCCAGCAATATGCAAATGTTAATATTGAATATAAATTCGAGGACGGAAGTCCAATGCCTAATACAAATAAAGCCGTAATTCCTCTTGCAGTGGGAAGCTATGTTAATTGGACGGCTGCTCCATCGCTTTATGGTTATGCACTTAGTAGAGTTGAAGGTCTAAATCAAATTGTAAGCGGGAGTGGCCAAACGGTGACTTATTATTATACAAAAAAAATAGACACCCATATTCACGATTGGGGTGAAGTTAAATACACTTGGATAAGTGACAACGTTTGCCAAGCGGAAAGAGTTTGCAAGCAAGACAGCACCCATATCGAAAGCGAAATGGTGACTGCAATAGGAACAGTAATCACAGCGGCAACCTGCAAAGAAAAAGGCAAAATGAAATATACCGCTAACTTTGTGAATACTGCATTTGCAGTGCAAGAAAAGGAAGTAGATATTGATTTTGCTCCACATACTTTCGTAGCGTGGAAAGACGAAATTCCTGCAACAACGGAAGAATTTGGCACAAAAGGGCACAAAGACTGCACAGTTTGTGGAAAACACTTTGACAAAGATGGCAATGAAATCACCGAGCTCAAAATTGCCAAAATCGGTAAATATAATGTGGTAATTAACGGCGAAAGCAAATTCTATGCAGACGGCGAAAGCGTAACAGTAAAAGCAGAAGATAAAGAAGGCAAAATATTCAAAGGCTGGCAGGATGAAAGTGGTGAAATTGTAAGCACCGAAAAGAGTTATACCTTTACGGTAACAAGAGATAGAAGTCTTATTGCCGTGTATGAAGATGCTCTTGCAACAAAGAAAGGATTGTCTAATAGACAGATTGCTGGAATAGTAATCAGTTCAGTAGTGGTCATAGGGCTTAGCGGATTTGTAGTCTTCTGGTTTGCGATTAAGAAA
>OJMH01001212.1_pt1 | contig 27309 bp, 20 predicted proteins | sample 1597111 | NCBI WGS metagenome assembly OJMH01 (sample SAMEA2452115, study PRJEB22498) | human gut metagenome | reverse complement strand
AACTACAGATAATAAATTATACAGAACACGAAAGGATTTCCGTTATGAAAACAAATCTTTTTAATTATAATTCCATTTTGTTTACACTAATTATTATTTTAATAAGCACTATAACAATATGGAAGCTACCGCAACCCCAAAATGAGTACACTCATATAGGCATCGCTGTCTATGACATGGATGACACCTTTATGAGCGACTATATTGACAAACTTCAGAACGAACTTGAAACTTGTACTTTTAACGGCAAAAAAATTCTTTATGAAATCTTTGATGCCGAAGGTAATGCCAATCGCCAGGAACATCAACTTCAATACATGTATGAGCAGAACTTTGATGCCTTATTGATCAATCTTGTAACACCTTCTTCTGCTGCTAGCGTCCTAAATGAGACAGCGAACCATAAACTTCCTGTCATTTTATTTAACAGAGAAACAGACAAAAAAGATTTATCTATTTCCAAACAGACATGGTATGTGGGAACGCAGGCAAAAAAGGCTGGTGCAATTCAGGCGGATATGCTTCAAAACGCATGGAAAGAAAATCAGAAAAAATTAGATCATAATAAAAATAATACGCTCGATTATATTCTTATTGAAGGAGAACAAACACATTTTGATTCTATAAGAAGAACAAATGGTTTCCTTGAAAACAGCCAAAATCTGCCTCTCAATCAGCTCGCCAATCTCTCTGCTGACTGGCAGCGCCAACTTGCGACTGAAAAGTTTGCAAACTTAGATAAAACACTCATTCATTCTGCAGAAGCAGTTATATGTAATAATGATGATATGGCACTTGGTGTCTATGACTATTACAAGCAGCATAACATGAGCCTTCCCCTGATTATCGGAATTAATAATAATCCCGAAATGCACCAGAAAATAAAATCCGGAGAGATATATGGTACAGTTGATAATGACATAAACAGCCAGATCACACACATATGTAAATTGCTTAAAGATATTTTAAACCATAATACCAGCGATTATGCTAATATATGGTACAGTACACCTTTTGCCATTCAACGCTAAAACTACTTACGCTCGGAATATCAACCGAAAACCGGTATCAAAAATTCCGAGCGTATATCTTTATAATATTTGTCGTTTAACTCATTAATATTTTATCTTATATTTTATATCGCTTAAATATTTCTAAATATTCCTTTTCCACCTCAGAAAATGCTCTTACCGTATAATCAGGCTCTACATGAAGCTTCGGCTGCCTTTCTTCTAATTCCTCATCTAATAAATACTTCAGATCATACCACAATAATGCATTATCAATTTCTTTTATAAGCTTTTCCTCTTCTTCACTCAGAGGTGTTCCTAAAAACTTTGTATAAAGTACATCTAATAAATGATTCTCCTGCTCTTTATATTGCTTCATGTTCTGTTTTAACGGCCTTGGCACATCTGACATATAACACTCGCTTGCATCATGTAAAAGCGCAGCGAGTACTAAACGATCTGCATATCCTTTTGCAGCCGCCTCCTTTGCACATAAAATACAATGTTCCCCTACAGACCAGAAAGAACTGACATGTCCATTTCCTCTGCATATCATTGAAAGGGCATGTGCTATGTCTTTGATATCCATATCCGCTGGCTCCGGATTCACAGGATCAAAATGCCTTCTCGTGTATGTAGTGATATAGTTACTCATAAGCGCACTCTCCCTTTCTAAGCCTAATGTACTAACTGTGCAATAACGTTCACCAGAAGCTTCATATCGATTGGTTTCGCGATATGCTCATTCATTCCCGCTTCTTTAGATTTTATCCTGTCTTCTGCAAATGCATTTGCTGTCATTGCAACAGCTCCAAAAATTTATCATTTTGGGAGCTTAAACTGTGTTATAATAATGTTATGATGCTTGAATTACGAGAGTAGCGTTTAGCTGCGGAGTAATTCGTAACATCCACTTATTCTTAACTAAATCTCAGAGGTAGTATGATAATGTCAAAAGATGAATATTTAATTACAGATGCGCCCCTTAAGGCGTTGACTATTTTTGCAATGCCGATGATTCTCGGCAGTTTTTTTCAACAAGTTTATAATATGGCCGATTCCATAATCGTCGGTCAGTTTGTCGGTTCCTCTGCACTTGCGGCTGTTGGTGCCTGTGCAGCACTTACGAATGTTTTCATTTGCATAGCACTCGGAGCCGGTGTAGGTGCCGGTGTGCTCGTAAGCCGCTATTTCGGTGCCAGAAATTATAGTAAAATGAAAACAATCATATCCACATCACTGATCAGCTTTTTGATTCTAAGCATAATCCTTGGTGGCTTAGGCTTTTGTTTTTCTCATTTGATGATGAGTCTTTTGCAGACACCTGATGATATACTGAATGAAGCAGTGCTGTATCTGCGTGTCTATTTTGTAGGATTCCCGTTTCTGTTTATGTACAATATTCTCTCCACCATGTTCACTTCCATCGGTGAATCAAAGATTCCTTTAGGCCTTCTAATATTTTCTTCTATTTTAAATATCTTTATGGATCTTTGGATGGTGGCAGGTCTTGGTCTGGGTGTATTCGGTGCAGCCCTTGCCACACTGATCTCACAGGGTATCTCTGCAGTATTTTCGCTTTTAATCTTCCTTCATCGAATTCGGAAATATAAGAGCTTCTTTAACTGGTTTGACAGGCAGGAACTCTATGCAATGCTTCAAATTGCCGTACCGTCAGTTCTCCAGCAGTCCACTGTGTCCATTGGTATGATGATAGTACAGGCTGTTGTAAATCCATTCGGTACACAGGCACTTGCCGGTTATGCGGCAACAATGAGAGTTGAAAATGTTTTTTCACTGATATTTGTATCCATTGGAAATGCGGTTTCGCCCTATGTTTCCCAGAATCTTGGAGCAAAGAAAATTGAACGTATCAAAAAAGGATACCATGCTGCACTGGTGTTGGACCTGTGTTTCGCAGTCCTTGCTTTCATAGTCATTGAAACACTGCACACCCCAATTTCTTCCTTATTCCTTGGAAAAGATGGAACCGCTTTGGCATATCAGGTGTCCGGGGATTATATGAAATGGCTGGGATATTTCTTTATTTTTATGGGTATTAAGATGGCAACAGATGGAGTTCTTCGTGGACTTGGAATTATGCGGCCGTTTCTCATTGCCAATATGGTAAACCTTGCCATTCGGCTGTCAGTTGCCTTGATTTTTGCACCGCGTTATGGAATTGCATTTGTCTGGCTTGCTGTACCGGCCGGATGGCTTGCGAATTTTCTGATCTCCTATGGGGCACTTAGAAAATCATGGCCGGTTGATGAAGGAGTTTCATTCCGGTAAATTTCTCTTAAGTTTTGATGGGAAGCTGGATTTGTATGTTAAGAGGTATATTTTCGTTACTGTTCACTGGCAATATCCCGCGAAGCGTGTTGCTGTGAACAGTAACATATTTTCTTATAGACATGATATAGTATGAGTGCTATAATAAAAAAAATTTTTTATGGCATTTATTGGAAAACCGGTTGAAAAGCCGGAGCGCAAAGCCAGAAGGAGCTAAAGTCAGATTGAAATCTGGCCATGCCAGCCGGTTGCATCATGCCTCAGTAATAAAAAAGGTAAATGTTAAATGGGCATTATGGAAAAAGTTCCTGTAAAATTTTTTACAAGGAACTTTTTTGTGTCTTCAAGCGGATATTCGCAACCTCCGCAGGGGACTTACCTGATTCGGTTAAATTTGAGGGAAAATAGAGAAGAACAGCAGGAATGGAGAAAAGATGAAAGGAAAAAGAGTGATTGCAGGCATTCTGCTTGTGGGAATTTTAGCAACTGCCCTGGCAGGGTGCAAAAACACAAATATCACCAAAAAAGAAAGAGAAAAGCCCGTTATCACCCTGGGCAGTGACAGTTATCCGCCATACAATTATCTGAATGAAGATGGGATTCCCACAGGAATTGATGTGGAACTGGCTACAGAAGCTTTTAAAAGAATGGGTTATCAGGTGGATGTTGTCCAGATCAACTGGGAGAAGAAAAAAGAACTGGTAGAAAGCGGAGAGATTGACTGTATTATGGGCTGTTTTTCCATGGAAGGACGCCTTGACGATTACCGCTGGGCAGGACCCTACATAGCAAGCCGCCAGGTAGTTGCTGTAAATGAGAGCAGTGATATCTATAAACTAAGTGATCTGGAGGGAAAGAACCTTGCCGTCCAGTCCACAACCAAACCGGAAGGCATCTTTCTGAACCGGACGGATGAAAGGATCCCCAAACTGGGCAATCTGATCAGTCTTGGGCACAGGGAACTGATCTATACCTTTCTGGGAAAAGGATATGTAGATGCAGTTGCTGCACATGAGGAATCCATTGTCCAGTACATGAAGGATTATGATGCAAGCTTCCGTATCCTGGAAGATCCGCTGATGGTGGTCGGGATAGGTGTTGCTTTTGCAAAAGAGGATGACAGAGGAATCTGTGAGCAGATGGATCAGACGCTGGAAGAAATGCGTCAGGATGGCACATCCCTGAAAATCATTAAAAAATATCTGGATGATCCCCAGAAGTATCTGGAGGTGGATGATCTTGGATATTAGGAGAAGAATAAAAGTAAAACGATTCTGGATATTCGGCATTCTGCTTGGAATCTGTGTGACTGCAACTTCCCTGTATTACTTTTTTCAGGCAGAGAAAAAGGAAGCAGAGAACAGGATGGTGAAAACTGTAAACTATGTCAAAGTGCAGTGTTCCACCTACACCCATTATAATGAAGCTTCGGAATCTAAAAGTCTCCTCCGCGCCATTGAAAGTGCCAGACAGATGAGTACGAATATCGACATGGAAACAGAAAACGGCGGCCGGCTAAGCCAGGAGTTTCTGAAAGAAAATCTGCAGACCCTCTGGGTGGATGGTATCCTTGTGCTGGATGCAGAGGGAAAGACAGTCTGCAAATACAGCATGGATGAGGCTCTGACCAATGGGATCACAGATTATCTGCAAAAAGACATTATCATGGATTTTACCGGATATGAAGAAAGATCTTATTCGGAACGGATTGACCGAGAAGACGGATCACGTATCGACATTGCAGCCTGTGCCAGAAAAGATGCACCAGGTATGGTTGCAATTTATTATTATACATCTTCGGAATTTGTCAGAAATTATACCCTGACAATACAGAACCTTTTAAATGGCTATAGCACTCAGAAGGATGGAACGATTATTGTTGCAGACAAGGGAACCATTGTTGCCAGCAACGATGAAAGCCTGCTGGGACAGGATACTGCCGGCAACCAGGTTGTCCAGGCAATGAAAGAGCATACAGACAGTCAGCATATTTTTCATTTAAAAAATGAAGGAACCGGAGGTTACGGAATCATGCTGAAGCAGCGGGATTATTATATTTATATCTATCTTCCGGATACGGAAGTATTCCGTAACCTGCCACTAAGTGTAACAGCTGTCGTTTTTCTTTATTTACTCATATTCGGTATATTCTGCTTCTGGGGTTACAGAGCGGATCTGGCACATCGGAAACAGGAACAGGAAAAAGATGAAAAATATAAAGCAGAACTTCTAAGAGCAGCAAAAAAAGCAGAAGCAGCCAATGAGGCAAAAACTGAGTTTCTGCAGAGAATGAGCCATGATATCCGGACACCGATCAATGGAATCTGCGGCATGATCAATGTGGCAGACCATTATGCAGACAATATGGAGAAACAGACGGAATGCAGGGCAAAGATCAAAAAGACATCCCATCTGCTGCTGGAACTGATAAACGAGGTTCTGGACATGAGCAAGCTGGAGTCAGATGAAGTGGTTCTGGAAGACATCCCATTTAATCTGAACAGTATTTTTGAGGAAATACTGGGTGTGATCGAACATATGGCTGCGGAGCAGAATATCCGGATCATTTGGGAAGAGAAAGAAGTTACACACTGGAATCTTATTGGAAGTCCGGTGCATGTGAAACGGATTCTGATGAATATTTTGTCTAATGCGGTGAAATATAACAAAGAAAACGGATATGTCTATATCGGCTGTCGGGAAATCCCATCGAAACAGACAGCAATGACCACATTGGAATTTGTCTGCAGAGACACCGGAATTGGAATGACAGAGGCATTCCAGAAACGCATTTTTGAACCATTTGCACAGGAACATGCAGGAAGCCGCACAAAATTCGCCGGAACAGGACTGGGAATGCCAATTACAAAAAAACTGGTGGAGAAAATGGGCGGAACCATTTCCTTTGAAAGTAAAGAAGGTACAGGGACTACATTTGTGATCCGGATTCCATTCCAGATTGATGCAGATATGAAGGATAGGACTGAAACGGAAGAAAAAACAGAAACTTCTATCCAGGGGCTCCATGTTCTTCTGACAGAGGATAATGAGCTGAATATGGAGATTGCAGAATTTGTGCTTCAGAATGAAGGCGCTGTGGTGACAAAAGCATGGAATGGACAGAAGGCTGTTGACATATTCAGAAAAAGCAGACCTGGAGAATTTGATGCTATTCTTATGGATATTATGATGCCTGTCATGAATGGATATGAAGCAGCAAAGATGATCCGCTCTCTGGACAGAGAGGATGCAAAAGTGATACCGATCATTGCCATGACAGCAAACGCGTTCACTGAGGACAAAATGAGAGCAAAGGAAGCAGGAATGGATGAACATATTGCCAAGCCTGTTGATGGGAAATTATTAGTAAAAGTGATCAATGAGTTAGTAAAACGCGATCAGAGGGAGAAGTTATAATGAAAAAGAAAAAATGGAACAAGTTAGTTTCTGTGCTTTTGGCGATGGTGACAGCCGTATCACTTCTGTCTGGCTGCGGCGGGAAAAGTGCGGAAAAAGAAGATGCAGAAACCATCACAGTGTATTTATGGAGCACAAAGCTGTATGAAAAATATGCGCCATACATCCAGGAACAGCTTCCGGATATCAACGTTGAATTTGTAGTAGGCAATAATGATCTGGATTTCTATCGTTTTCTGAATGAAAACGGCGGATTGCCGGATATTATAACCTGCTGCAGGTTTTCCCTCCATGATGCAAGCCCCCTGAAGGACAGTCTGATGGATCTTTCCACAACCAATGCTGCAGGTGCTGTCTATGATACCTACCTTAACAATTTCAAAAATCAGGATGGCAGCGTAAACTGGCTTCCTGTGTGTGCAGATGCCCATGGCTTTGTAGTGAACAAAGATCTTTTTGAAAAGTATGATATTCCTCTTCCAACGGATTATGAAAGCTTCGTTTCTGCCTGCCAGGCATTTGATGAGGTGGGTATCCGTGGGTTTACTGCAGACTATTACTATGATTATACCTGTATGGAAACACTGCAGGGTCTGTCTGCATCAGAGCTGTCTTCTGTGGATGGACGTAAGTGGCGTACCATCTACAGTGACCCGGACAATACAAAGAGAGAAGGTCTGGACAGTACCGTCTGGCCGGAGGCTTTTGAACGTATGGAGCAGTTTATTCAGGATACAGGGCTGAGCCAGGATGATCTGGATATGAATTATGATGATGTGGTTGAGATGTACAAAAGTGGTAAGCTTGCCATGTATTTCGGCAGTTCTGCCGGTGTAAAAATGTTCCAGGATCAGGGCATTAACACAACATTCCTGCCATTCTTTCAGCAGAACGGCGAAAAGTGGCTGATGACTACACCATATTTCCAGATAGCTTTAAACCGTGACCTGACAAAGGATGAAACACGTCGGCAGAAAGCAATGAAGGTACTGAACACAATGCTTTCAGAGGATGCGCAGAACCGGATCATTTATGATGGGCAGGATCTGTTAAGCTATAGCCAGGATGTGGATTTCCGGCTTACGGAATATCTGAAGGATGTGAAACCTGTGATCGAAGAAAACCATATGTATATCCGTATTGCGTCAAATGACTTTTTTTCCATTTCCAGGGATGTGGTGTCTAAGATGATCTCAGGAGAATATAATGCAGAGCAGGCTTATCAGTCATTTAATTCCCAGCTTCTTGAAGAAAAATCCACTTCTGAGGATATTGTGTTGGATTCAAAGAAAACTTATTCCAATCGTTTCCATACCAGCGGAGGCAATGAAGCCTATTCTGTTATGGCAAACACTTTGCGCGGTATTTATGGGACGGATGTGCTGATTGCAACAGGAAACAGCTTTACAGGAAATGTACTGAAGGCCGGTTATACAGAAAAAATGGCAGGCAACATGATTATGCCAAACGAGCTTTCCGCTTACAGCAGTGAGATGAGCGGGGCAGAACTGAAGGAAACGGTCAGAAACTTCGTAGAAGGCTACCAGGGAGGCTTTATCCCCTTTAACCGCGGCTCTCTGCCTGTGTTCAGCGGTATTTCTGTAGAAATCAGGGAAACGGATAATGGTTATACATTGAGTAAAGTTACAAAGAATGGAAAACAGATTCAGGACAAGGATACTTTTACTGTGACCTGCCTTGCAGCACCACAATATATGGAAGCTTATCCGGCAGAGGAAAATATTGTATTTGATGGAGGGGATACCTCTGTGGAAGATACCTGGATAACATATGTTTCAGATGGTAATGCCATTCTTGCAGAGCCTGAAGACTACATTACTCTGAGGTGAGAAGAATGGATGTTAAGAATCATAATACAAACAGAAAGAAACGGGTTGTGAGAAAACGATGGAATGCAGCAGTTCTTATTGCCCTATTTGTTGGAATCCTTTTGACTGTTTTCCAATATTTGGGGTTTGTATCGAAGACTGTTTATGAGGAAAGTGTTTCTCACCTGACAGAAATTTTTCATCAGTCTGATAATATGCTAAGTGAGCTGACAAATAAGAATCTGACTTATCTCCATATATGGGGGGAATATTTGCAGAACACTTCCGATGAAAGTGAAATTCGTGAGTATATAGAGAAAGCACAGGAAGATGCAGGCTTTTTAGATTTTTATTTCCTGTCAGCGGACGGGAACTATAAGATGGCAACAGGTGAAACCGGGTATCTGGGATTGCAGGAAAATATTGAAGATGAGATCCGGCAGGGAAATGATGTGATAACCAATGCAACGGTTCCCGGAAAATCCCAGCTCCTTGTTTTTGCTACTCCCAGGCCTCATGGAAGTTATCAGGGCTTTGAATATGATGCTATTGCCATTGCCTATGAAAACTCTGATATCGTAAATGTGCTGAATATTTCTGCTTTCAATGGAAATGCCCAGAGTTATGTGGTTCATCCGGATGGCCGTGTTGTTGTGGATCATTCTTCTGAGTCATGGGGAGAGGTGTATAATTTCTTTGGGATTCTGAGAGAACATTCCAATATGTCTGAAAAAGAGATTCTTAAACTCTCAGAAGAGTTTAAGGAAGGACATACAGATGCAATGCTGATAAATCTGGATGGAGAGGATTACTATCTGGTCTATGAGAAATCCAAACCTCAGGACTGGATCTTTCTGGGACTTGTCCAGGCTGATATCGTCAATGCAAGTATGAATGTTCTGCAGCGTAGCACTGTGCTGCTTGTAAGTGCAGTAGCGGTGTGTATTGCCGGCCTTTTTATTGGAATTATTCTCCGGAAAAACAGGGTAAACCTGAAGAGAAAGGATACGGAGATTCTGTACAGGGACGAATTGTTTCAAAAGCTGTCAATGAATGTAGATGACGTTTTCCTGATGCTGGATGCAAAAACATATCAGGCAGATTACGTCAGTCCCAATGTGGAAAAACTGCTGGGAATTACAGTAGAACAGATTCGTAAAGATATTTGTGTCCTTGGGAAACTGCATCCCGGGGACGTTGAAGATCCGGAGAAGAAGTATCTGGAAGAAATCCAGGTTCATGAGCAGCAGGAATGGGATCTTGAATATGTTCATCAGAAAACAGGAGAACACCGCTGGTTTCATAACGTTGCAATGGGCAGCGAGGTAAACGGAAAAAAGAAATATATCCTGGTTCTGTCAGATCGTACCTCTGATAGAAAAATGAATCAGGCCCTTTCTGAGGCGGTCCGCGCTGCGGAGACTGCAAACAAGGCAAAGAGCACCTTCCTTTCCAATATGTCTCACGATATCCGTACACCAATGAATGCGATCATTGGTTTTACCACACTGGCTGTAAGCAACATTGATGATAAAGAAAGGGTTCGGGATTATCTGGGTAAGATTCTTTCCTCCAGTAATCATCTGCTCTCACTGATCAATGATATCCTGGATATGAGCCGTATTGAGAGCGGGAAAATCCATCTGGAAGAGACGGAAGTCAGTCTGTCAGAGGTTCTTCATGATCTGAAAACCATTATCAGCGGACAGATCCATGCGAAACAGTTAGAGCTTTACATGGATGTCATGGATGTTACCAATGAGGATGTTTATTGCGACAAGACCAGGCTGAATCAGGTGCTGCTGAATCTTTTGTCCAATGCGATCAAGTTTACTCCTGCAGGCGGAACCGTTTCTGTCCGGCTGAGAGAGTATCCGGGTACACAGAGAAGCTGTGAACTGTACGAAATCCGGGTAAAGGATAACGGAATCGGCATGAGTCAGAAATTTGTACAGAAGATCTTTTCTCCTTTTGAGAGAGAGCGGACTTCCACTGTAAGCAGGACTCAGGGTACAGGACTGGGTATGGCTATCACCAAGAACATCGTAGATATGATGGGCGGAACCATTGAGGTTCAGACAGAACAGGGCAAAGGTACTGAATTTATTATCCGTCTGCCATTGCGGATCCAGCCTGAGAATCACCGTATAGAGAAAATCGCAGAACTGGAAGGTCTGAAGGCATTGGTAGTAGACGATGATTTCAATACCTGTGACAGTGTGACTAAGATGCTTGTGAAGGTTGGAATGCGTTCGGAATGGACACTTTCCGGCAAGGAGGCTGTTCTCCGCGCACGACAGTCTATGGAAATGGGGGATGCATTCCACGCTTATATCATTGACTGGCGTCTGCCTGATATGAATGGCATTGAAGTTACCCGTCAGATCCGCAGTCTTGGTGATGATACGCCGATCATTATCCTGACTGCTTACGACTGGTCAGATATTGAAGTGGAAGCCAGGGCAGCAGGGGTGACTGCGTTCTGTGCCAAACCTATGTTTATGTCAGATATCAGAGAGACTCTGATGGCTGCTATCGGCCAGAAGCAGGCCGGGGCAGATGATAATATTCTTCCGGCAGCAGATTCAGATTTCAGAGACAGGCGCATACTGCTTGTGGAAGATAATGAACTGAACAGTGAAATTGCAGTAGCGCTCCTTAGTGAATATGGTTTTCAGGTTGATACAGCGGAAGATGGAGCAGAGGCTGTGGAGAAGGTTAAGAATTCAAGACCAGGTGATTATGATCTGGTGCTTATGGATGTGCAGATGCCTGTAATGAACGGATATGAGGCTACTGAGCAGATCCGTTCACTGGATGATCCGGCACTGGCGGGAATTACGATCCTTGCCATGACTGCCAATGCTTTTGACGAAGACAGAAAGAAAGCACTGGCATGTGGTATGGATGGATTTCTATCCAAACCAATTGTTATAGAGGAACTGATCAGTACATTACAAAACAGTCTGGGGTAAGTTTTCTGTTTGAACTGTGATAATGGGATATGAAAAGTGGTTTGATGAAAGCAAGGAGGAGCAACGAATGATTTGTGGAATGACGTATTTTCAGATATGTCTGTATTTTCTTATTTATTCTTTTGGCGGCTGGGTTGTTGAAGTTATTTTTCATGCAGTAGCGTTGGGAAAAGTTATAAACAGAGGTTTCCTGAATGGACCGGTTTGCCCGGTATATGGATTTGGGGTGCTTTCTGTTTTTGCTTTGCTCAATACAATTCAGGGCAGCGGGCGTCAGATGAGTGATGGAATGATTTTTGTGTTTGGAATTGTTCTGGCAACTGCGGTGGAACTGGTTGCAGGCTGGCTGCTGGATGTGTGTTTCCATGCAAGATGGTGGGATTATTCAGATAAACCCTTCAATTTTCATGGCTACATTTGTCTGGAGTTTTCTCTGATCTGGGGACTGGCTATCGTTATGGTGGTAAAAGTTTTCCAGAAGTATGTAGAGTCACATGCATCACATACACCTGCAACCTGGGAATGGATTGTGATAGCAGTTTTGTATGCTGTGTATCTGACAGATTTTATTGTGACCGTAGCAGTAATCCAGGGACTGAATAAAAAGCTTACCAGACTGGATAAAGTTCGTTCAGATTTGAGAATTGTAAGTGATAAACTGAGTGATACTCTGGCTACGACTACGATTGGCACAGCACAGAAAGTGGGAGAAGGAAAGGTTCAGGCAACTCTTGCAGCAGCAGAACTGCGTGATGCAACTGCCGCACAGCGAGAAAAATCTATCGAAATGCTTCGTATAAAAAGAGCGGAGCTTCAGGCTCAGTTTGAGGAACTGTCCAGTTCTATTACCAATCATACCGTTGTCGGTCAGGGGCGTATCATCAAGGCATTTCCGAAGATGCAGCACAGAGACTATTCCGAACTGATTCAGGAGCTGAAAAAGAGATTAAAATAGATTAAAATAGATTAAAATGCAGAGGGAGGCTTCAGGTGAACAGACAGGCAGTACAAACCTTAAAGACTTATTTTGGATATGATACATTCAGAGAAGGGCAGGAGAGTGTTGTGGAGTCCATTCTGGAACACCGGGATGTGCTTGCAATCATGCCGACAGGAGCTGGAAAATCCATCTGTTATCAGGTACCGGCACTGATGCTGTCAGGAATTACGATTGTAATTTCTCCTCTGATCTCACTGATGCAGGATCAGGTAAAGGCTTTGAATGAAGCGGGAATACATGCCGCATTTATCAATTCTTCACTGTCGGAAAGTCAGATTAGCAAGGCGTTGTACCTGGCAGCAGGAGGAAGATACAAAATTATTTATGTTGCACCGGAACGTCTGGAAAATTATGAGTTTCTGGAATTTGCCAGACAGGTGGAGATTTCCATGGTGACAGTGGATGAGGCACATTGTATTTCACAGTGGGGCCAGGATTTCAGACCAAGCTATGTCAAAATCGTAGACTTTGTAAAAAATCTTCCCGGTCGTCCGATCGTCAGTGCTTTTACCGCAACTGCAACAGAGGAAGTAAAGAACGACATTCTCTGTACTTTAAATCTGGAAGATCCGAAAGTAGTGATTACCGGGTTTGATAGAAAGAATTTATATTACAGCGTGGAAAATATCCGGCGAAAAGACGATTTTGTGATGGATTACATAGACAGACATCCAACAGAGAGCGGGATTATTTACTGCTCTACAAGAAAAAATGTGGACAATCTTTTTGAACTGCTTTTCCAAAAAGGAGTTGCTGTTACCAGATATCATGCAGGACTGAATAATGAAACCAGAAAAAAGAATCAGGATGATTTCATTTACGACAGAACCCCCGTTATTATTGCAACAAATGCATTTGGAATGGGGATTGACAAATCCAATGTGAGATATGTGATCCATTACAATATGCCGCAGAGTATGGAGAATTATTATCAGGAGGCAGGACGTGCAGGGCGTGACGGAGAGAATTCCCAGTGCGTTCTATTGTTTTCTGCACAGGATGTTATGATCGACCGAATGCTTCTGGATAACAAAGATTTTTCCGATGTGGATGAAGAGGATGAATTTCTCATTCGTCAGCGGGATATACGAAGGCTTCAGATCATGGAAGGATATTGTAAAACAACAGGATGTCTGCGAAATTATATTCTGGAGTATTTCGGTGAAAAGACCTTCGGTCCCTGTGATAATTGTGGAAATTGTCACAGAGAATACCATGAGACAGATATGACCAGAGAGGCGAAGTGGGTAGTGAACTGTGTAGCTGAGACGAGAGGAAGGTATGGACTGACAATTGTGCTTGGCACTCTGCTGGGGGCTAAGAGAGCCCGGTTGAGGGAGCTTGGAGCAGATAAGTATAAATCTTATGGAGCATTGAATGATCACAGTGAGGCAGAACTCAGGGCATTGATCAGCCAGATGACTGAGATGGGATATCTCTATCAGACACAGGAACGTTACAGTGTGCTGAAACTGGGCGATATTTCTCCGCTAAGAGATGAAAATACTCACGTGATCATGCGTACTTACGAGGAAAAAGAACCGGATAAAAAGAAAAAGCCCCAGAAATCTGTCAGAAAACGCAGTACAGATGCGCTTACGGCAGCAGGTTACGATTTATTTGAAGCCCTGCGGAAACTTCGTCTGGAAATTGCAAAAGAGGAAGCCATGCCTCCATATATCGTGTTCAGTGATAAGACGCTGATAGATATGTGCATCAAATGTCCATCAAATGAAGAAGAAATGCTGGAGGTTTCCGGTGTGGGCGAGAATAAGCTAAAGAAATACGGTCAGAGATTTCTGGAAGAGATACAGAAGTTCTGCCTGGAACGTCCGAATGCGGTTTTGAGTATGTCGGAAGATGAAAATGGTAATCCCTGAGAACAAAGGTTGGAAAACAGATGAATATAGAAAAATATACGGAAGAATTAATCACATTGAGACATTACTTTCATCAACATCCGGAGCTGGCACTTCAGGAAGTGGAGACGTCTGCATATATCCGGAAATATCTGGAGAAACTGGGATATGAGATTGTGCCGATAGAACCTACAGGATTGATTGCGGAACTTCCATCTCTGAGAAACAGGGAGAAACTGGTTGTACTCAGGGCGGAGATGGATGCATTGCCCATACAGGAGCAGACAAATCTGCCATATGCATCAGTAAATCAGGGATGTATGCATGCCTGCGGTCACGATATGATCCTGGCAGCAGCACTGATCCTTGCAAAAATTGTGGCAGAAGAGCAAAGAATGCAGGAAAGTTTTCCGGTCAGACTCCGGTTCCTTTTTGAACCTGCAGAGGAGATTGGTGAAGGTGCAAAAAGAATGCTTCAGGCCGGAGCATTAGAGAATCCGAAAGCAGATGCATTTCTGATGTTTCATTACGCAGCGGACATGACATTTGGAATGGCAGTGCATCAGGGACAGGCATCTTCCATGATCAACAGTATGCAGATTCATGTTCATGGAAAATCCAGTCACTGGTGTGAAGCGGATAAGGGGATTGATGCAATTTATGCAGCTGCTCAAGTGATAAGTGCCATTCATGATCTGAATGAAAGTTTTGGAAAACAGCATCCGGATGCAGGAAAATATATTGTGGGTACGGGTACGATCCATGGCGGTGAATATACGAATATTATTGCAGACCATGTGGTATTAAACGGAAATATACGCGCAGTTCATGAAGAAACTTACATGGCACTTGAGCACGAGCTGGAGAGAAATCTGCAGGAAATTGAAAAGCAGACTGGCACACAGATCCGTATGGAATTTCCAAAAGATCCGGTATATGCGTTTGCCAATGATGAGGAACTTACAGAGACAGCAAAGGTAGTGGGTGCAGAAGTATTCGGAGATAAATTTGTTCTGGAAGGAGAAGATGAGTTGTTTCTTTCCGGTGACAACGCATACAGATATTTCAGAGAAACCAGAGGACTTTTCACAGTATTTCTTGCGGGAATACCAGGAGAGAATCATCCTCTGCATCATCCGAAATTTCAATTGGATGAGAGAATACTGCCGTACAGCGTGGAGACATTGTATAAGATTATAACTACATTATGAGTATTGCAATTTTGGAAAATAATGAATTATGATGTGATTCAGCAGAGCGTGAAATTCTACTGAACTGGATTAATATATTATTTACGCAGATTGCTATGGAAGGAACGTCAGCAGGATGGATAATTTGTATCTGTTCTGCTGTTTTTTGAGTATACTCGTAATAATTTCAGAGAATACTGTAAATTAACCCAATTAAGTAAGTCCTGCTTCAATTGAGGATATCCACCTGACTCTATGAAAAATCTCGTTACTGTTCACTCCGTTCACAGTAACGTAGCCAAAATTCATTCCAGATTGCCTGCGGCAATGGAATTTTGGCTTGTATGTCTCGGGATTTTGGCATATTCATGCCAAAACACCTCGCGGGACAGTGGTGTGTGAACAATAACAAAATTTCATAAATAAATGAAAAAAATTACCAAAAGGACTTGAAAATTGGATTAAAATAGTATAATATAAAAACATAAAAAAATTAAGAATGCATAGCAACTATAACTTATTAACGTTGAGTGACAGCAGATTGCTGAATAGTAACGGACAGACGATATACTATAAAGAAAGAATTGAGGGCAGAAATATGAAGATTACAGATACCATTAAATATGTCGGAGTGAATGACCATCAGGTAGATTTGTTTGAGGGACAGTATGCAGTGCCAAACGGAATGGCATATAATTCCTATGTGATTCTGGATGACAAGGTTGCAGTTATGGATACTGTAGATGCCAATTTCAAACATGAATGGCTGGATAATCTTGAACAGGCACTGGGCGGACGTAAGCCGGACTATCTGATCGTTCAGCATATGGAGCCTGACCATGCAGCAAATGTAGCGAACTTTCTGGAAGTATATCCCGGCACTACAGTAGTAGCCAATGCGAAGACATTTGTAATGATCAAGAATTTCTTCGGACTGGATCTGGAAGGGCAGAAACTGGAAGTAGAGAATGGTTCTACATTGAGCCTGGGAAACCACAATCTTACTTTTGTATTTGCACCAATGGTACACTGGCCGGAGGTTATGGTGACTTATGACAGCACAGATAAAGTTCTTTTTTCAGCAGATGGATTTGGTAAGTTCGGTGCTCTGGATGTGGAAGAAAACTGGGATGATGAAGCAAGAAGATACTTTATCGGTATTGTTGGTAAATATGGCGCACAGGTACAGAGACTTCTGAAAGTAGCAGCTACTCTGGATATTCAGATCATCTGTCCGTTACATGGTCCGGTACTTACAGAAAATCTGGGACATTATATCAGCCTCTATGATACCTGGTCCTCTTACACACCGGAGGAAGAAGGAATCGTAGTTGCATATACTTCTGTATACGGACATACCAAAGAAGCAGTCAATCAGTTTGTGGAGAAATTAAAGAGCAAGGGATGTCCGAAAGTAGTTGTTTATGATCTGGCAAGAGATGATATGTCTCAGGCACTCAGCGATGCATTCCGCTACAGTAAGCTGGTACTGGCAACAACTACTTATAATGCAGGAATCTATCCGTTTATGAATGACTTTATTACCCGTCTGGTAGAACATAATTTCCAGAACCGCACAGTGGGCATTATTGAAAACGGTTCCTGGGCACCTCTGGCAGCAAAAGTAATGAAAAATATGCTTTCTGAATGTAAGAAGATCAACTGGCTGGACACCACAGTGAAGATCATGTCCGCAGTCAATCAGGAAAACAGAGATCAGATGGAAGCGATGGCTTCCGAGCTTTGTAAGGAATATATTGCAAAGAATGATGAACTGGCAAATAAAAATGATATGACAGCATTATTCCGCATTGGTTATGGTCTCTATGTAGTGACATCAAATGACGGTAAGAAGGATAACGGACTGATTGTCAACACAGTTACCCAGCTGACAGACTCTCCGTTCCGTGTTGCAGTTAATATCAATAAGACAAATTATTCTCACCATGTTATCAAGCAGACAGGGGTGATGAATGTAAACTGTCTCTCTGTAGAAGCTCCGTTCTCTGTATTTGAACAGTTTGGTTTCCAGAGTGGAAGAAGCGTGGATAAATTTGCGGGACAGAAGGTGAATCGTTCTGATAACGGACTGATATTCCTGGACAAATATATCAACGCATTTATGTCCCTGAAAGTAGAGCAGTATGTAGATCTGGGAACTCACGGAATGTTCATCTGCAGTGTGACAGAAGCCCGCGTGGTAAGTGACCAGGAGACAATGAGCTACACCTATTATCAGAAAAATGTAAAACCGAAACCTGAAACAGAAGGTAAGAAAGGATTTGTATGTAAAGTCTGCGGATATATCTACGAAGGTGATGAACTTCCGGAAGATTATATCTGCCCACTGTGTAAACATGGAGCTGTAGACTTCGAGCCGATTGGATGAAAGATTTCTCTTGTTAAACTGCTAAAGAGTGACATTCTGTTATATGAATAATTGTTGAGATTTCAGAGTGATCTGATTGATAAAATAAAAAATAGAGATTGTCAGTGGTTATTAAATAGCTGGCAATCTCTATTTTGCTCCAATATGGTACTATTATTAAATACTGTTTCAGTACTATTTCAAATTTACATTCCAAAATGGTGTATTGATATTATAATGTAAAAATTTGATAAAGTCAAAATATAAAAAATAAATCCATTGAAATAGTATTGAAAATACAAAAGTATAGTGATACAATAAAAAAAGAAAGGACGAAGAGAGGAGGAACTGAGATGACAGAACTTAAACTGGAATTTGAATTGGAAAATGCGGAATTGCCAATAGATTATGATAAAGTGATATTAAGCTTTATGAAAGCAGCAATTGAAAATTTTTCGCCGGATTTATTTGACAGGTTATACAACAAGCGGGAGTCTGTAATGAAGACTTATTGCTGGACATGCTATTTGCCTCATGCCCAATTTACTTCAGACACAATTAAACTTGGAGCAAATAAATTTATGTTAACTTTTTCTGATATTGATATGGGAGAATTACTGATATTTTTTAATGCATTTAGTCTTATGAAGCATAAAATATTCCATATGAACAGAAATTCCATGAAACTGCTGTCGGTGAAAACAAGGAAACTTCAGACAATTAAAGAAACGGAATTGATTGTAAAAATGCAGAGTTCATTAATAGCGAGAAAACATAATAGTGATGATAATACTGATGTTTATTATACCTTTGATGAGCCGGAATTTTCGGATATTGTAAAGGAGAATCTGAAAATCTTTTTACAGAGGATAAACATAGAGTGCGATACAAGTGATTTTTCTATTGTACCTTTAAAAGGAAAAAAGGTAGTTACAAGAACTATGGGGCAATTTGTAGATGGAAATATTGGTATCTATAAAATAACAGGAAATCTCAGACTGTTGGAAATATTGTATGCAGCTGGAATTGGAACCAGACGTTCTGCTGGACACGGGAAATTTGAAATCATATTTTAGTAGGAGGCGGTGATTTCTTGGATAAATATGTAATTACATTGGGGGATTTCCTGAAGAATGCAGGAATCGTAGGTTTCAGATATATGTTAGAAGCAGCAGATGCAAAAGAAGATTCAGACTTTGGCATTACGCAAGACGGACAAGGATTATGGATTGATATGGATTTCGCATTGAATGCTGACTGGACAGACATGTACTTTAAAGCCTGTGTACAGTATTTTGGACCATTTACAGTTTATCAGGGAGTCCTTGACAGAATTAGTAAGTGTATAGATAAAATTCAGATTGGAAAATGGAATCCAGGAAAGGAAGAAAAGGAAGATCTGAAATTTATTAATGACAAACTGCTTTCTAATAGTTATCAGGCTGGATTTGAAAATATAAAACATGATATTGAAATGCAGGAAGTATACCAAATTCTAAAAAAGGATAAACTCAATGACAAGTTAGACGTGACAGATTTGGAAAAACGATTAATTGATTTGGAAAAATTTCTTCAGCAACCAAAGTGCAGGGAAACATTTATTATGAAAAGTGTGATATATACATATATTAATCGTTTTTGGAGCGGAAAGTGTTTTTTACTGCGGGCAAATGCAAAAAAAGATATGCGGGAATTATTTGAAAAAGATTTTTCCGAGCCGTTTAGGAAATATCTGAAGACAGATCATGTAAAAGCAAAAGATTTATGCATTGACTGTGGAGCAACGATAGGACCTAAAGAGAAGAATTCAATTGCATTTATGAATGAAGTGGGGGATGATTTTACAAGAAAACGTTCTGCTTTCTGGGATTGCAAAGTAGATGCATTTCTTTGTCCGGGATGTACGTTTGTTTATGCTCTGAGTCCGTTGGGATTTCGGCTGTTTGTAAATAAATTTGTCTTTATGAATATTAATAATGATATTCATGCATTATTGGATGTTAATTCGAAAAACGGAACTGACAGTATAGAGGGAGAAAAAAAGGAGGATGAAAAATATTCGCAGTGGTTTGCCCGAACAATTAATATATTGCTGAAAGAAAAAACGAAAGAGATTTCTAATATTCAGGTGATTTTGCGTGGAATAAGGGCAGAAGACAGGTATCTGCTTGGTATTGTTCATAAAAGTATGCTGGACATTATAAGTATGCCTGGTACTTCAAATGCATTGCAATTGTTGGGAAAATATCCTTATATAAAAATTAAGAATGAATTTGTCAATATACATGAAATAGTGGTTATTAATCTGCTGCAATATCGTAATCAATATCAATTGCTGGATAAGGTATTGAAAGCGGCTGTTGAAACAGGCTCATTAAATTTTTATGTTAACTGTATATATGAAATTCAGCTGCGGTCAGAAATTGTATATTATACAGAAGAAGAGAAGAGAAAGGAGATTGCCATGTACACAAGTATGAAAAAAAGTGGAGCAGATTTAAGAAGAGCAATCATGTCTGCTAAGGGTGAGTCTTCCGGCGAATGCCTGCGGGGAATGGAATATCAGTTGTTGAATGCTCTGTCTGTAAGAAATGTAGAGAAATTTATGGATATTGTATTGCGACTGTATAGTGCGTACGGATCACGTAAAAACGAAAATGGTCAGGAGTTATTAATTCCAACAGGTCTTGTACAAATGCTGGGAAATTCGGAAAAATTTACAAGATATGGATATGCATTTGTAATGGGATTGGAAGGATGCTATGAGAAAAAGGAGGAAAAATGATTATGAAAAGAGAAGGCTTAACTATTACGATGATTTTTCTGGCAGAAAGTGCAAATTATGGGGAAGGGATTGGAAACATTTCTTCTCTCAAAAAAATGACGAGGGGAAATCATGAGCAGTATTCTTATATTTCCAGACAGGCTATGAGATATAATATTGTGCAGCAGTCTAATTGGGATACAACTCCGGTGGATGGAAAAAGCGGAGTTGTACAGTTTGCACCATCTGCAACTATTAAAGATTACCCCGAAATTGATTTGTTTGGATACATGAAAACAACAGCGAAAGGTGATGAGCAAAAGGGAGGTGCTGCTACGAGATCTGCAGTTGCCAGACTTAGCAATGCTATTGCTTTGGAACCATTTCAGGGAAATCTGGAATTTCTTACTAATATGGGACTGGCTGTAAGAGGAAATCTGGAAAATGGAATTGCGCAAAGTGAGGTTCATCGTTCTTATTACGCATATACTATGTCAATTGATTTGGACAGAGTAGGTATCGATGGAGAGATTGATATTGATAAAGAAGAAAAGGCAGAACGTGTGAAGATCCTGTTGGATACTATGCAATATCTATATAGAGATATCAAAGGAAGACGTGAAAATTTGAGTCCGTTATTTGTTATTGGAGGAAGATATAGCAGAAAAAATCCGTTTTTTAAAAACAGGGTAAAGGTTGATGATAATAAAATAAATGTAGAAACGTTACAGGAATTGATTAAAGATAATGAACTTGCCGGATATACTTTTACCGGAATTACGTCAGGTATTTTTGATAACGAAAAGATTGTCAGAGAAGAGTTAAAAGCAGAATCTGTTGGAACAGTATTTAAGCATTTGAAAGAGGAAGTGAATCTATATTATGGAGAAAGCAATTAGATTACAGTGTTTTCAAAATCTGGTCAATTATAGAAAACCCAGCAGTTTTATTATTAAAGAAACATTTCCATTACCTCCTTATTCCACTGTACTGGGAATGATTCATGCTGCATGTGGTTATACGGAATTTCATCCAATGAAGCTTTGCATTCAAGGAACAAATTGTGGTACAGTGTCAGAATTATATACGCGATATTCTTTTTCATCGGGAGCTAAATTTGAGGAAGGAAGGCATCAGATTTGCATTGAAGATGATGAAAAATATGGTATTTTTCGTGGAATTGCAAATGTAGAACTTATATGCGAAAATCGTATGGTTATTCATATTGTTCCAGATGAAGAAGACTTTGATACGGTATATCAATCATTAAAAAATCCTCCACAATATTTGGCACTGGGACGATATGAAGATCTTCTGGACATAGAACGAGTTGATATTGTAAGAATTCATCCGGAAAATGAAGTGGATTTGAAAAGAGATATGTATATTCCGGTAGAAAATGAATGGGAAAAGGATGAAGAAAAGATAAAAATCAAAAATCCAAGAATGACTGTTTATAATCTTACAAAAGAATATGAAATTACAAAGCAGGGATTACGGCGATGGAAAAAGAAAAATGGAAGAATCAAAGCATATTATTGTCCGCAGGGAATGACGTTAAGAAAAGGTGCGTATGTAGATAATATTGAAGAGGATGCTGCTATAGTTTTCTGTTAATAACCTGTTGTATAAATATATAGAGCAAGGCAGCTATGGAGGCTGTCTTGCTTCAGAAAGGATTATATGTATGGAGTACTATGCAAAGTCAAAAAAAGTACAATTCACTTCGGAGCGGATCAATGAAATAAAGAAAAATATGAAGAATATTGAGGAATGTTTGAAAGAGAATCTTACCGAAACAGATGTTGAGATATTGAATAGTAGTATTACTGATATAGCCGAAAAAACTGAAGAAAAGCAGAAAACATTGAAAGAACATCATAAGGACATAGTAACGTGTGCTGAGATGTTTTTTTTAGAATATGGGGAATATTTTACTGAAAAAGAAAAAAAACTGGTGGTTGAGGCATGCAGGATTCATGATCTGGGAAAGGTTAATCTTGTTTTTCAGGCAATGATATGTCCGAAATTAGCTGAAAAATTTCATATAGATGTAAGAAAAACTCAGCAGATTCCACATGGCTTTTTAAGTGCTGTTACTATTTCTTTAGATGAATTTGATGATTTGTCGGAATTGTTTTCGGATAAAGATTTTGGACCATTTATTACAGCGGTTTATTATCATCATGACAGGGAGGATCATTATAACAGTCCGGCAATTAGAAAATATGCTGAAAAGTATTATATGAAACAGATTGAAGAATATCTGAATAGAAAAATCAGAAAATTAAATTGCAGTAATTTAGATGATTTACTGTTTCGTAACAATGTATATACTGGAAAATATATACCAGATTCAAATGCCTGGAAAGAATATTTATTGATAAAAGGCTTGCTTAATAAATTTGATTATACAGTCAGTGCAGGATATGAAAATGCAGAAAGCGCCATTGATCTTCATGAAAAAAAATTGGTAAAGAATATAGAAAAATTTCTAAACGGAAAAGAATTAAGGCCGGCGCAAAAATTTATGAAGATGAATAGAGATAAAAATCTGATTGTTATAGCACCTACAGGATCTGGAAAAACAGAAGCATCGCTATTATGGATGAATGGTGAAAAAAGTTTTTATACATTACCGTTGAAGGTATCTTCTAATGCGATATATTTACGTATAAAGGAAAATTATGAATATAAAGACGTTGCATTGTTACATTCTGATGCTATGGCGGTGTATTTAAGAGAGTATAATGGTAATGAAGATATTGGAGAGAAATATGAAAGGTCAAAAATGTTGTCACAACCATTGACTGTCTGTACAGTTGACCAACTGTTTAGATTTGTATACAGAGCATTAGGAACAGAGATATTTGCAGCTACATTGAAATATTCAAAGTTGGTTCTGGATGAGATTCAGGCATATGAACCACGTGTAATTGCAACTATTATTTATGGATTAAAAATGATACAGGAAATGGGTGGCAAATTTGCAATTATTACAGCAATTTTTCCACCTGTACTTAAATATTTTATGGAACAATATGGTTTGGTTGAGGGAAAACAATACATATTTAAAGATTTCACCGGAAAAGAATATCAGGTGGAGAAATATCCAAGACATAAAGTTGAAATCAGACATTCGGAAATGAATTTAGATGAAATCAGGCTGCGAGGAAAAAATAGAAAAGTGTTAGTTATCTGTAATACTGTTTCTAAAGCTCAGAAGCTTTATAAGAAATTAGAGGGAGAAAATGTATGGCTTTTACATTCAAAATATATTAGAAGAGACAGAGCATTTCTGGAAAGGAAAATTATGGGATTTTCGGAGTCAGGTGAATCTGGAATATGGATTACAACTCAAATAGTTGAGGCTAGTTTAGATATAGATTTTGATATTTTGTATACAGAAATGTGTACGGCAGATAGTCTTTTACAGAGAATGGGAAGATGTAATCGTAAAGGTCGTTATTGTCCGAATGAGGCGAACATTGTTGTATTTGATAATAGAAATGGAGTCAGTGAAGGAAAAAGACGGAGTGTTTATGAAGACAAATTATATGACAGGTCTTTGGAATTACTGAGCAAATACGAACACATATTATTTTCTGAAGATAAAAAAACTGCATACATGAATGAGGTTTATAGTGTAGATGGTGTGAAAGAAACCATATACTTTGAAAACATTCAAAAAGATTTAAAATTATTCTCTGAAATTCATCCAACAGAGTATTCTGCTGATGAGGCTGAAGTTCGGGATATCAGAAGTGTAACTATTGTTCCGGAAAATGTTTATGTTGAAAACCAGAATTTATTCGAATACGGAGTAGAGTTTTTGAAGAAACCTAATATGAGCAGGGAAGCCAGAAGCCTGATAAAATCAAAATTGGAAAATCTTACATTAAGTTTAAATCTCTATCAAAAATTTCCGGCAGAAGTGGACAGAACTACAATTGGGTTAAGCGAAAACAGAAAAATTACAGATATTCACAGAGCACAGTATAATTATGAATTTGACATTGAAAGCGGGAAAGGACGTGGAATATTGTTTGATGAACAATTAGAATTGGATGGAATATTTGTGTAAATATGGAGCGTGGATATGGAAAATCGGATAACAGGAGTGATGATTTATTATTATTTTGTATGCAAACGAAAACTCTGGTATTTTTGTCATGAAATCCGAATGGAAGCAGAAAATGAGGATGTCATATTAGGAAAAATACTTGATGAAAGCAGTTACAGTAAAAATGAGAAGCATATAAATATTGATAACATTATTAACATTGATTTTATAAGTGAACATAAAGAATTGCATGAAGTGAAGAAAAGCAAAGCAGTAGAGGACGCTGGAATATGGCAGGTTAAGTACTATCTATATTATTTATGGAAACGTGGAGTCAAAGGGATTAAAGGAAAGGTTGACTATCCGCTGTTAAAAAAGTCGGTGATAGTTGAGCTATCAGAAAATGATATAAAAACGCTGGAGAAGATTATTGGTGAAATTACAGAGATAGAGTGCATGGATACGCCACCGATGATTGTAAACTCTAAATTATGCAAAAAATGTGCTTATTATGATTTGTGTTTTATATGAACATTCAATTTATAATTAGGAGAAGGTTATGAAGCAAAGCTTTTATGTTTATAATAATGGGGATTTGAAACGTAAAGATAATACATTGCAATTTACAACCTATGAAGGTGAAAAGCGAGATATTCCAATAGAGCGAATATCAGATATTTATGTGATGTCAGAAATGTCTTTTAATACAGCATTTATCAATTACATTTCTCAGTATGGGATACCAGTTCATTTCTTTAATTACTATAATTTTTATACTGGAAGTTATTATCCGAGAGAAAGCCTGTTGGCAGGACAGCTATTGGTAAAACAGGTGGAAAACTATACGGACTATGAGAAAAGAATGATACTTGCAAAAAAATTTATAGAAGCTGCGGCAGATAATATTTACAGGAATTTGAGATATTATAATGGAAGAGGAAAGGATGTAGCAGAATATCTTAGAGATGTGGATTCATTGCGGAAGCAGATTGGAAAAACAAAAACAATAGAAGAATTAATGGGGGTTGAAGGAAATATCCGAAGAAGGTATTATGCAGCGTGGAATGTAATCGTAAATCAGGAAATAAAATTTGAAAAAAGAGTTATGCATCCACCAGATAATATGATTAATTCGTTGATTTCATTTGTGAATACATTGATTTATACAAAAGTGCTTAGTGAAATTTATCATACGCAGTTAAATCCGACAATCAGTTATTTACATGAGCCTGGGGTAAGACGATTTTCTTTGAGCTTGGACATTGCAGAAGTGTTTAAACCACTGATCGGAGACAGATTGATTTTTTCACTGTTAAATCGAAAGCAGATTACGGAAGATAGCTTTACGAAGGAATTAAATTTTTTACATTTGAAAAAAGATGCGTCTAAACTGATTGTCTCAGAACTCGAAAAAAGGTTGAAACAATCAGTGATGCATAAAGACTTAGGCAGACAGGTATCTTATCAGTATTTATTAAGATTGGAATCATATAAACTGATAAAACATCTGATTGGCGAAAAAGAATATGAGGGATTCAGAATATGGTGGTGAGTTATGTATATAGTATTAGTTTATGATGTAAGTCAGGAAGAAAACGGTGCAAGACGCTGGTCAAGAATTTTTAAAATATGTAAAAAATATCTGACGCACATCCAAAATTCTGTATTTGAAGGTGAATTGTCAAAAGGACAGCTGGCACAGCTGCAAAAAGAATTAAAAGAGTATATTGATAAAGAATTAGATTCTGTAATTATTTTTAAATCTCGGCAGGAAAAATGGTTGGATAAAGAATTTTGGGGTAGGAAGGATGATTTAACGAGTTTCATATTATGATTGTCGACGTCAGATAGAGTAAAAACTTCAGGAGGTCGACAATGCTTGAGATATCAGGAAAATTTCAAAAATGAGAGCTGTCCAGAAAGATAAAAATAAGTATAAAAATAATGAAGTGACAAGATTGACAGAAAGTGGTAAGATTATATCTGTATTGTAAGGATAAATAGACAACGGGTATTAATAGAAACATCGTGGAATGTAAAGTTGACACCACATCTATTTCGACATACCCTTGCTACGTATTAATAGAAACATCGTGGAATGTAAAGTTCAGAATGCGCAGGATCATTAAGTTTAAGATCTTTGTATTAATAGAAACATCGTGGAATGTAAAGTTCAGCACTGAGTCTTTTCTGGACTGCGTGGTATCTGTATTAATAGAAACATCGTGGAATGTAAAGGCTTGTAGTCCGAGTAACAATTTAACAGCAATTAGTATTAATAGAAACATCGTGGAATGTAAAGAAAGGTCATGGATATGCTGCATGAAGAGGGACAGAGGTATTAATAGAAACATCGTGGAATGTAAAGGAACAGTCGGTTGAAAACGTGTCTCGAATTGAGATTGGTATTAATAGAAACATCGTGGAATGTAAAGTTCTCTAACACAGATAACAGGAATCCATTCAAGATGTATTAATAGAAACATCGTGGAATGTAAAGATGGGAAGTCCCCAGAGTCCGCTGAATCTACAAGACTGTATT
>OJMH01001189.1_pt1 | contig 27786 bp, 26 predicted proteins | sample 1597111 | NCBI WGS metagenome assembly OJMH01 (sample SAMEA2452115, study PRJEB22498) | human gut metagenome | reverse complement strand
CAACATGCTTGCATGATTGGCGAACGGCGAATTGGATCATGATAGTTGCGAAGCAGCGGTAAGCACCGAAGGTGCGAATCATGATATAATAAAAAAAATTCATCATTCAGGAGGGTGGACATGAAGTTAGGTAATGACGAAGTACAGCTTACAAAGATTGTTGAGAAGATGGGACTTACCAATCTCACGCCGCAGATTGATACAGATACTAAATATGTGACACAGCCGGATGTCAACAGACCGGCACTTCAGCTTGCAGGCTTTTATGATCATTTTGACAATGAGCGTGTTCAGATCATAGGTTACGTTGAGGAAGCATATATTGAGAAACTGGACAGGGATACAAGAGTGCAGAGATACCGTCAGCTCATGGAGAGCAATATTCCATGTCTTATTTTCTGCCGTTCACAGCAGCCGGACCAGGATTTACTTGAGCTTGCACTTAAGTATGAGATTCCTCTTTTGAGCTCAGATGCCTCTACCTCCTCATTTATGGCGGAGATTATACGTTGGCTTAAGGTACAGCTTGCACCTACAATCTCGATTCATGGTGTTCTGGTTGATGTATTCGGCGAGGGTGTTCTTATTATGGGTGAGAGTGGTATCGGTAAGAGTGAGGCAGCGCTGGAGCTCATCAAGAGAGGACATCGTCTTGTAACGGATGATGTTGTTGAGATTAAGAAGGTAAGTGATGAGACACTTATCGGAACAGCACCGGATATCACAAGGCATTTTATAGAGCTTCGCGGAATCGGTATTATAGATGTCAAGAGCCTTTTCGGAGTTGAGAGTATCAAGGAGACACAGGGCATAGACATGGTTATCAAGCTTGAGGAGTGGGACAAGGATAAGGAGTATGACCGTCTCGGACTGGAGGAGACATACACCGAGATTCTCGGAAACAGGGTTGTGAGCCACAATATTCCTATCAGACCGGGACGTAATCTTGCCGTTATCGTTGAGACGGCTGCGGTCAACTGGAGGCAGCGCAAGATGGGCTACAATGCGGCACAGGAATTATATAACAGGGTACAGCAGAACCTTAACAAGGGAATGGAATAAGATATAATAATACAGCATATTATTTTAAGTATAGAACAGTGAAAATGCGGGCTGCTTACAGCAATTGTTTTAAGCGGATAATATCTGCCCTGAACAGTAGCCCGTATTGGCAATTCGCTTAGAAATGAGGATTAGTGGATAAGTTAGAATCAATAATCAGAGAATTTATGCCTGATGGCAGTGTCTTTATCAATGAGCCGATGAAGAAGCATACAACCTTCAGGATAGGAGGACCTGCAGATATTCTTGTGAAACCCTCGGATATAGAACAGATAAAAAAGCTATGTGTGGAATGTCAGAAACAGAATGCTCCGTATGTGGTTCTCGGAAACGGCAGCAATGTGCTGGTAGCGGACGAGGGCATAAGAGGGGTCGTGATATTGTTACTTGACAACTACGCACGTATCAGGGTGGAGGGCGATATCATAACCGCACAGGCAGGCGCCAGGTTATCTAAGATTGGTTCTGCTGCACTTTCAAAATCACTCTCAGGCTTTGAATTTGCATGCGGAATACCGGGAACATTAGGTGGAGCGTGCATAATGAACGCGGGTGCGTACGGCGGCGAGATGAAGGACATTCTTCTTAGTGTGACCGCTATGGATAAAGACGGTAATATAAGGGAATATGAGCCGCATGAGATGGGGCTTGGCTACAGAAGCAGCAGATTCGTGAAGGAAGGGTTGATTGTTCTTGAGGCTGAAATACAGCTTCGCAAGGGAAACCAAGGAGAGATAGAGGCCTCGATGAAGGATTTGGCGGCGAGAAGACGGCAGAAGCAGCCACTTGAATATCCTAGTGCCGGAAGTACCTTCAAGCGGCCGGAAGGATATTTTGCGGGAAAGCTTATTATGGATGCGGGGCTTCGCGGCTTCACCGTGGGAGGTGCCAGTGTATCCGAGAAGCATTGTGGTTTTGTGGTTAATAATGGTGATGCAACGGCGGCGGATGTGTGCAGGCTGATGCATGAGGTATCCGATACCGTCAAGGCTAAGTTCGGGGTAGAGCTTGAGCCTGAGGTGAAGATTCTGGGCACTGATTTTTAAGTAATATGGACATTAACACTTTAGTATTTTAACTTAATAAAACAAATTTCTGTTGACATATTCATTATATAGATGTAACCTAAACAGGTGCGAATATTTTACCCTTGAAGCAGCTTGTATACTATTTTGGAGGCGGGTAGAATGAGAATAGTGATTGTTACAGGAATGTCCGGTGCCGGAAAGAGCACTGTGCTTAAGATGTTCGAAGATATAGGATATTATTGTGTTGATAATATGCCGGTTGCACTTGTTGAAAAGTTCGTTGACATAGCGGTTGCGGGAAATTCCGAGCTAAAGAATATCGCTCTTGGAGTGGATATAAGGAGCGGACAGGCGTTTGGCGGATTTGATTCGGTTCTTGACCGGCTGAGCGCTGCCGGGGTCAAGTATGAGATACTCTTTCTTGACTGTGCGGACAATGTGCTGGTGAAGCGGTACAAGGAGACGAGAAGAAGTCATCCGCTTGCTGTCGGCGGCAGAATTGACAAAGGAATAGCTCTTGAGAGAGAAGCAATTGATTTTTTAAAGAAAAAATCGGATTACATTATAGATACGAGTTCACTTTTAACAAGGGACTTAAGGCAGGAGATAGAGAGAATTTTTGTAAATGATGAGAAGTATAATAATCTCTTCGTGACTATTCTCTCATTTGGATTTAAGTATGGAATCCCGGCAGATGCAGACCTTGTATTTGATGTGCGCTTTCTGCCGAATCCGTATTACAATGAGAAACTAAGACCGCTCACCGGTAATGACAAGCCTATACAGGATTTTGTCATGGGATGTCCGCAGGCGGTGGAATTCATGGATAAGCTGGAGGATATGATTAACTTCCTGATACCTAATTATATTTTAGAGGGTAAGAACAGTCTTGTAATTGCAGTAGGCTGTACAGGGGGAAAACATCGTTCGGTTACACTTGCCAATGAGTTATACAGGAGGCTTTCAAACAAGGATTACGGTGTCAGGATTGAACATCGTGATATCATGCTTGATTCGCTTCGAAAAAAATAAGCCTGATAATATATTTTACATAATAAGAACAGAGGCGGATGGGATGGGTGCCGATGTCATTTTCAAGTGATGTTAAAGCAGAGCTGGCTGAGTATATAGCAGAAGCCAGACATTGCCTGATTGCGGAACTGTCTGCCATGCTCAGCATGAGTGCCAGGGTCAGGAAGAGAAAAGAAGGATATGAGATTATATTCTCGACAGAGAATATAGCAGTGGCACGAAAGCTTGCCATATACATAAGCAATGGTTTTAATTATATATCGCAGGTGAGTGTGCGTACGGCAGGTCATGCCGGAAAAAATCATATATATACGATAAAGGTTGAAGACTGCACTGTGGCAGAGCAGATACTTATGGCTGCAAGGCTGATGACGGTAGATGAGGAACCATCGCCGGATATGATGCTTAAGAGCAGTATGGTGATAAAGAATGAATGCTGTAAAAGGGCATTTATAAGAGGAGCCTTCCTTACCTCGGGAAGCATGAGTGACCCTGAGAAGTTTTATCATTTTGAGATTGTATGTCCTACACAGCGCAAGGCGGAATTTATTCAGTCGATTCTGGCGGGATTTACATTTGATGCAAGAATAGTTCAACGTAAAAAATATTATGTTGTCTATATAAAAGAAGGTGAGCAGATTGTTGATTTGCTCAATATCATGATGGCTCACCGCGCACTTTTAAATCTTGAGAATGTAAGGATACTCAAGGAAGTGCGGAATTCCATAAACCGTCAGGTTAACTGTGAGACGGCTAATCTTAACAGGACAGTTTCGGCTGCGGTTAAACAGCTTGAGGATATCAACTATATCAAGGATACGGTGGGACTTGACAGCCTGAGTGATGGTTTGATGGAGATAGCGGTGCTTAGGGCGGAGAACACAGGAGTTTCTCTTAAGGAATTGGGAGAGATGCTTTCACCACCTGTAGGAAAATCGGGAGTTAATCATCGTCTCAGAAAAATCAGTGAGATTGCTGATGAGCTGAGGCAGCACAAAATATAAAGATATGGAGAATATTTATCATGATTCAGAAGAACATCAAAATTCAGATTCCGACAGGTTTAGAGGCAAGACCTGTAGCGGTTTTAGTTCAGATTGCCAGCAAGTATGAGAGCTCAATTTTTATTGAATCAGGTACGAAGAAGGTTAATGCCAAGAGCATTATGGGAATGATGGCGTTAGGTCTTGAGGCTGATGAGGAGATAACGGTGATTGCTGAAGGCAGTGATGAAGAAGAGGCTGTAAAGGGAATAGAGGAATTTATCACAGCCGCTATATAAATTAAAAATTATATTCGTTGTAAATGCTCCCCGGCTCTGTCTGAGGAGCTTTTACGTTTATAAACATCTGGTAGAGTGGAGGCACTTATGAATTTTACGCATTTACATGTGCATACAGAATACAGCCTTCTTGACGGTTCAAGTAAGATAAAGGAGCTTCCGGCAAGAGCCAGGGAGCTTGGAATGGACAGCCTTGCGATAACGGACCACGGAGTTATGTACGGAGTTATTGATTTCTACCGTGCGTGTAATGCTGTGGGGATAAAACCGATCATAGGCTGTGAGGTTTATGTGGCACCGGGTTCAAGGTTCGACAAGGAGCCTATAGGACAGGGGGATGACAGGTACTATCATCTTGTGCTGTTGGCGGAGAATAATACAGGTTATTCCAACCTTATGAAGATTGTCTCACGAGGATTTACAGAGGGATTTTATTATAAACCGAGAGTGGATTATGAAGTTCTGAGGGAATACCATGAGGGAATTATCGCACTGAGCGCCTGCCTTGCAGGTGAGGTGGCGAGGGATATTACCAGAAACAATTATGAGGAGGCAAAAAAAGCTGCGCTGCTTTATCAGGATATATTCGGTAAGGGAAATTTCTTTCTGGAGCTTCAGGATCATGGAATACCTGCACAGAGACTCGTGAATCAGGAGCTTATGAGAATGAGCCGGGAGACAGGGATAGAGCTTGTATGTACCAACGATATACATTATACATTTGCTGATGATGCGGAGGCACATGACCTTCTGTTATGTCTGCAGACCGGCAAAAAGGTGACTGATGAGGACAGGATGCGCTATGAGGGCGGACAGTACTATTGCAAATCGCCTGAGGAGATGGCGTCACTTTTTCCTTATGCGCCGGAGGCACTTGAAAATACCTATAAGATTGCACAAAGGTGCAATGTAGAGATAGAATTCGGTCATACCAGGCTCCCGAAATATGAGGTGCCGGAGGGCTACGATTCGTGGACTTATCTGCTTCATCTGTGCAATGAAGGTCTTGTAAAGCGCTACGGTGACCATGCGGAGGATTACAGGGAGAGACTTGACTATGAGCTTGGTGTAATAAAGAAGATGGGGTATGTCGACTACTTCCTCATTGTGTGGGATTTCATCAATTATGCCAAGCAGAATGGCATTGCCGTGGGACCGGGACGAGGCTCAGGAGCGGGAAGCATAGTTGCGTATTCGCTTGCAATCACGGATATTGACCCAATTAGGTACAATCTGCTTTTTGAGCGTTTCTTGAACCCGGAGCGTGTGTCCATGCCTGATATAGATGTAGATTTCTGCTATGAGCGCCGTCAGGAAGTGATTGACTACGTTGTAAGAAAATATGGCAATGATAAGGTGGTGCAGATTGTAACATTTGGTACACTTGCGGCAAAGGCTGTTATAAGGGATGTCGGAAGAGTGCTTGACATGCCTTATGCCGATGTTGATAAGGTTGCAAGATTGATTCCGAATGAGCTTGGAATTACCCTTGACAAGGCACTTGCGGAAAGCCAGGATTTCAAGTCGCTCTATGAGGGGGACCCATCGGTCAGGCACCTTGTGGATATGGCGAGAAGGCTTGAAGGACTGCCGAGAAACACATCCATGCATGCGGCAGGAGTTGTCATCTGCCAGAAGGCGGCGGACGAGTTCGTGCCACTGTCAAGGGGCGGTGATGGTGCAATCACAACGCAGTACACCATGACAACCCTTGAGGAGCTTGGACTTTTAAAGATGGATTTCCTTGGCCTTAGGACGCTCACGGTCATTCAGGATGCGGTGAAGCTTGTGAACAAAACACATCCGGGCAGTCTTGATATCAACAAGATAGATTACAATGACCAGAAGGTTATGGAGCTTATAGGATCAGGGCATACGGAGGGTATATTCCAGCTTGAGAGCCCCGGCATGAAGAACTTCATGAAGGAATTAAAGCCGAAGAGCCTGGAGGATATCACTGCCGGAATATCCCTGTACCGCCCGGGTCCTATGGATTTTATTCCGAAGTATTTAAAGGGCAAGAATGATCCGCAGGATATTGAATATGAATGTCCGCAGCTTGAGAGTATTCTGAGCACAACCTACGGCTGTATCGTCTATCAGGAGCAGGTTATGCAGATTGTGCGTGACCTTGCAGGATATACTCTTGGACGAAGCGATCTGGTGCGAAGAGCCATGTCCAAGAAGAAGGCCGCGGTCATGGAAAAGGAACGTCAGAATTTCATATACGGAAATGCTGATGAAGGGGTTCCCGGCTGTATTGCAAATGGTATATCAGAAAGGACTGCGGGAATAATATATGATAACATGATAGACTTTGCCAAGTATGCGTTCAATAAATCGCATGCGGCATGTTATGCAGTTGTGTCCTACCAGACAGCATATTTAAAGTGCTATTATCCTAAGGAGTTTTTTGCGGCTCTTATGACCAGTGTACTTGCAAATAACTCCAAGGTGGCCGCGTATGCTTATACCTGCAGACAGATGGGGATAGATATTCTTCCTCCTAATATAAATGAAGGTGAAGGCAGCTTCTCGGTTGCGGATAAGGGTATTATGTATGGCTTATCCGCACTGAAGAGTGTCGGAAAACCGGTGATTGATGCGATTATTGAAGAGAGGGAGAGAAATGGAAGCTTCACCGGACTCGAGGATTTTATAGGCAGGCTTTCGGGCAGAGAGGTAAATAAAAGAACCATAGAGAGCTTTATAAAGTCCGGAGCCTTTGACTGCTTTGGCGTTAACAGACACCAGATGATGTTGGTTTATGCCAATGTGATAGACAATGTCACAAATGAACGCAAGAACAATATTGCAGGACAGATGTCCCTGTTTGACATGTTTGAGGAGAAGCATGACAAGGTCAATATGCCGGATGTTCCTGAATATGACAAGGAGCAGCTTCTTGCCTACGAGAAGGAAGTTCTTGGCGTGTATGTAAGCGGGCATCCGATGGATGATTATGATGCTCTGTGGCGAAGGTATATCACCAACGTGAGCTCCGATTTTATCAACGAGGAGGATAATCCACCGAAGGTGAATGAGGGGGAGAAGGCGGTAATAGGAGGAATAATTACCGGAAAGAGCGTGAAAAATACCAGCTCAGGAAAGCTGATGGCATATATTACCCTTGAGGATGTGTTCGGCGCAGTTGAGGTTATAGTGTTCCCGCGCGACTATGAGAAATACAAGGATAAGCTTACCGAGGACAATAAGGTGTTTATAGAGGGACGTGTGAATGTGAGGGAGGATGAGAACGGAAAGCTTGTGTGCACCAGGGTCGATGCGTTCGACGAGATTCCGAGGGTGTGCTGGATTCAGTTCTCCAACAAACAGGCATATTTGGACGCACAGCCTGAGCTTGACCGGATAATAGCAGCCTCGGATGGAAATGATCTTGTGACAATCTATTGCAGGGAGGAAAGACAGCGCAAGGTGCTTCCGAAAAGCCAGAGCATACAGGCACAGGGAGATACGCTTAAGCAGTTAATCCAAAGATTCGGTGAGGAAAATGTAAAGGTTGTATAGATTGTAAGAGCAGTTTGAAAAATTAATAAATTATACTATTGAAAATAATTTGATTTAGGGGTATTATAAGTAAAAAATGACATTGTTAAATTTTTCACTGTTTAAGAAAGACATTTAAACATCGGTAGAACGGAGGATATTATGGCTAAGGAAATTAAGACAATCGGTGTACTTACAAGTGGCGGTGATGCGCCGGGAATGAACGCTGCAATTCGTGCGGTTGTTCGTACAGCTATTGCGAAGGGACTTAAGGTTAAGGGTATATTAAAGGGGTACAATGGTCTTCTCAACGAGGAAATCATTGATATGGATGCGCTTAGTGTTGCTGATATTATTCATAGAGGCGGTACTATTCTCTATACTGCAAGATGTCTTGAGTTTATAACTCCTGAAGGCCAGCAGAAGGCTGCCGATATATGTAAGAAGCATGGTATAGACGGCCTTATCGTTATCGGTGGAGATGGTTCCTTCCGTGGTGCACAGAAGCTCGCTGCTCTCGGAATCAATACAATCGGTGTTCCGGGAACAATCGACCTTGATATTGCATGTACAGATTATACAATCGGATTTGACACAGCAATCAATACTGCAATGGAGGCTATTGATAAGATAAGGGATACATCCACATCACACGAGCGCTGCAGTATCATTGAGGTTATGGGACGTAATGCAGGATATATTGCACTATGGTGCGGTATTGCCAACGGAGCGGAGGATATCCTTCTTCCTGAGCGTTACAACAATGACGAGCAGACTCTTATAAACAGTATCATCAATAACCGTAAGAAGGGCAAGAGACATCATATTATTATCAATGCCGAGGGAATCGGTCATTCAACCAGCATGGCAAGAAGAATCGAGGCTGCTACAGGCATTGAGACAAGGGCAACTATACTTGGCCACATGCAGCGTGGCGGAAGCCCTACATGTAAGGATAGAATGTATGCTTCAATCATGGGAGCTTACGCTGTGGACTGCCTCATTGCAGGAAAGAGCAAGAGGGTTGTTGCACATTCACATGGAGAGTTCGTAGATTATGATATCGATGAGGCTCTTGCAATGAAGAAGGATATTGACGAGTATCAGTATGCGATAAGCAGGAATCTGGCAAGATAATTATTCGTGAAGAACCGCAGGGATGGTTATTCATGATGAACATGAAAATAAGATAGGAAAAGGTAATGATTACAAGCACATCAAATACACAGATAAAAAATGTAATTAACCTCATCAAAAAGTCTAAGGACCGCAAGGCCCAAGGACTTTTTGTTGTTGAGGGGAAGAGAATGTTTGAGGAGACACCTAAGGAGCGTATTCACAGTCTTTTTGTCTCAGAGAGCTTTGAAAGGGCGAACAAGGACAGCCTGCGTGGATATGCCTATGAGCTTGTGGCAGATGACGTATTTTCGCATATGTCTGATACAAAGACACCGCAGGGGGTCATGGCACTTGTAAAGATGTCGGAGTATTCCATCGAGGACATGCTGAAGGGTGGAAATCCTCTCATTATGATTCTTGAGAATCTTCAGGATCCGGGCAATCTGGGCACGATAATCAGGACGGCGGAGGGAGCGGGTGTTGACGGAATAATAATGACATCAGGAACAGTCGATATATATAACCCTAAGGTGATTCGCTCGACAATGGGAGCAATGTACAGAATGAAATATGCCTACACGGACAATCTTAAAGAGGCGGCTGCCTTCTTAAAGAGCAGGGGTATTACAACCTATGCTGCACATCTTCAAGGTGCGGTTGATTATGTGACATGTGATTATAAAAAGGGAACGGCATTTTTCATCGGGAATGAGGGAAACGGACTCACAGATGAGGCAACAGCGCTCGCCGACAGGAAAATCATCATACCGATGATGGGAAAATTAGAGTCGCTCAATGCCGCAGTGAGTGGTGCGGTACTTATGTATGAGGCAGCAAGACAGAGAAGGGCTTGACATTTTCGTTAGTAATTGTTACAATAAGGCGTAACATTTCTTAACAATTTTGTAACAAGTTATTGATGGAGAGTTGAAAAATGAGAAGAAACAAGAAGTTTTATGTGTACATGATGCTCTTTTTAGTACTCATTGCACAGCTTGCATTTTCCGGCAAGGGATTTATTGGAACAGATGTGGCTGCCTCAGTCAGAACATCAGCATCCGGAGCGGTTGATATGCAGGCAGACAGCACAGTAGACCTTTACGTTTCAGATGACTTATCAGAAGATATACAGGCATTGCCGTTGGGAGCAGCCGCAGGAGTGGATGCTGTGACCGGCGAAGAAGCGAAGATAGAACCAAGAATAGTGTACAACAGTACATTAACTGCAAGCGGAGAGATAATTGATGACCTGACCGGTAATACAGGAAAGAGTGATTTTGAGAACAAGGTCATTTCCTACTGTGAGGACAGAATCAATATTTACTCCGAGCCGGACGAGACATCAGATATTGTAGGCTGTATGTATTCGCGCTCACAGGCAGACATTATTGAGAAGGGTGAGATATGGACTAAGATTTCATCCGGCAATGTTGTCGGCTATGCCAAGAATACGTACCTGTTATTCGGCGAGGAAGCCGACAAGGTAGCACCATTCATAGGTGACAAGACAACGGTTGTGGAAGCTGAAGAGCTTCCTGTATATGCTTCCGCTGATTCCTCGAGTGCGGTAATTGCCACATTCCATGCAGGCGAGAATATCAACGCATACGAGGAGATTGGCAACTGGGTTCTTGTAGAGTGCGAGAGCGGATACGGCTATGTGGAGGACACAGGCATCAGCTCCACCTATGACCTTGCGACTGCATGGACAGTTGACGAGGAGAACGCATATCTTGCGGAGCAGGCTAGAATAGAAGCGGAGAGAAGAGAGGCTGAGCGTGTTGCCGCCGCTAAGGCAGCGATGTCACAGAGCACAAGCATCGGAAGAACAACCAATGCCGCCATGAGTGCAAGTGATTCAGAGGTCTATCTCTTAGCTTGTATTATCGAATGGGAGGCAGGCTGGGAGCCTTACGAGGGCAAGCTTGCGGTTGCCAATGTAGTACTCAACAGGGTGCGAAGCTCCAGATTCAAGCAGAATACGATTACGGATGTAATATATGCTCCGGGACAGTTCACAGGTGTACTTGACGGCAACGGAAACATTTCCGAGCGTTTCAGTACACTGCTGGCAAATGGTCCGTCACACCAGGATTCCTACACCGCAGCAGGTGAGGCACTTGCAGGTGTTAACAATATCGGTGATTATCTGTTCTTCATCAGCGTGAAGAAGGCTAACTATGCAAGATATTCGCAATATACGGTATTGAATAACCATTGCTTCTATGTTTACTAATTGAATTTGCAGCTATTGTATATATGCCTGCTGATTGAATATGTAACTATTATATATATGCCTTATGCTTTGTGCATAACAGGCAGGGGTATAATAGGCTGGGTTGACATCCCACCGAAGGGCGGACGCTTTTCGGTGGGATGTTTTTTTGATTCCCGCTATGAGCGTCCTGTCTATAGAATTATCTGATAAAAAAGCAAAAAATAGGAATATAGTTCGATAAGAGAAAAATTAAGTTGCAAAGGGCGGGATATTAGTGTATTATAGAAAATAAGAATTCTATTATTAAGTAAGGAGGGGAAGGATAATGAATGCAATGATATGGCTTATTTTGTTTGTTGTGCTTGTAGTGTTTGAGATAGCTACAATGGGGCTTACAACTATATGGTTTGCGGCGGGTGCACTTATTGCTTTTTTTGCGTCACTTCTTCATGCTACGTGGTGGCTCCAGTTCGTATTCTTTATTGTGGTTTCGCTGATAATGCTGATTTTTACAAGACCATTTGCATTGCGATATGTGAATCGGCATACCACAAAGACGAATATAGACAGTGTTATCGGACAGACTGGGCGTGTTATTGCACAGATTGATAATGCGCAGGCTTCTGGCTATGTCACAATCAATGGTATTGAATGGGCTGCAAGGTCGGCGGACGGAAGTGTCATGGAAGTTGACACTATGGTTACTGTGAAGTCGATAGAGGGAGTTAAGGTTATAGTTGAACGAAAGAATTCTGAAAATTAAAATTATAGGAGGATTTTAAAATGCCGGGTTTAGTTGGTGGAATTATTGTTATTGCGGTTATCGTACTTGTTATTTTAGCATCATGTATTAAGATTGTGCCTCAGGCACAGGCTGTTGTACTTGAGCGTCTCGGTGCGTACAAGGAGACATGGAATGTAGGTATTCACTTTAAGGTTCCGTTCATCGATAAGATGGCGAGGAGAGTTGTGCTCAAGGAGCAGGTGGCAGATTTTCCACCGCAGCCTGTTATCACAAAGGATAATGTAACAATGAGGATTGATACGGTTATCTTTTTCCAGATTACAGACCCTAAGCTCTTCGCATATGGTGTTGAGAATCCTATTATGGCGATTGAGAATCTCACAGCTACCACACTGAGAAATATCATCGGTGAGCTTGCGTTTGACCAGACACTTACATCCCGTGAGGTTATCAATTCCAAGATGAGAGTATCCCTTGATGTAGCTACCGACCCTTGGGGAATCAAGGTGAACAGAGTCGAGGTTAAGAACATCATTCCTCCGGCAGCTATTCAGGATGCGATGGAGAAGCAGAAGAGAGCAGAGCTTGAGAAGATCGAGGCGGTAACACGTTCTGAAGGTCAGAAGCAGTCAGCCGTACTTGTTGCAGAAGGTAAGAAGCGCTCATTGATTCTTGACGCAGAGGCTGAGAAGGAATCAGCGATTCTCCGTGCTGAAGCTCAGAAGCAGAAGATGATTAGAGAGGCAGAAGGTCAGGCTGAAGCTATAAGAGTTGTCCAGATGGCTAATGCAGAAGGTCTTAAGATGATTAAGGAGGCCGGAGCAGATGAGGCTGTGTTAAGACTTAAGAGCCTTGAGGCATTTGAGAAGGCAGCGGACGGTCAGGCTACCAAGATTATCATTCCGTCAGAGATTCAGGGACTTGCAGGGCTTGCAAAGTCTGTTGTTGAGGTTGCGAAGGAAGCCTAGCTGCAATAGAAAGCATGGTTATAGGAAAGTCCGGTTACAGTGAAGATAAGCTGTAATGAAGCTTAATATAAGCGTAATTTAATCAAAGCTAAGCTTTATTAAATGAGTGCAGAGTAATTATTTTTAAAAACTAAGTTATAAGATATTTAATCAGGTGGCACCATAATTTAAGGTCGCCGGAAAAAGAGGATAAGACATAATGAGTGAACCTATTGAATTCAGATATGATACACAGCTGCTTATTGAGGGAGAGAATCTTGACGAGGATGCCATCAATGAGTACTTTACCGAGAACTTTAAGGGTGACTGTCTTCTTGCAGTTGGCGATGAAGAGCTTATAAAGATACATTATCATACCAATGAGCCATGGAAGGTACTGGAGTATTGCAGAACCTTGGGTGAGATATATGATATTGTGGTTGAGGACATGGACAGACAGGCAAGAGGTCTTCACGGCTAGGTATACATAGTGTGGAAAACACGTAAAAAGCACGTTTTTCATTACTATTTAAGTCGTTGCAAAAGCAGTGACATGGGGATTTTATGAATTGTAAAAAAGGTATTACGGCATATCAGTTGAAGGTCATCGCTATAGTGGCGATGACCTTTGACCATATAGCATGGATGTGGGTTCCGGTGGTATCTCTGCCGGGACAGTGCATGCATATAATTGGGCGGATTACGGCACCGGTGATGTGTTATCTTCTGGCAGAAGGGTATATTCATACCCATGACATCAGAAAATACACGTTGAGACTGGGTTTATTTGCTGTGGTATCCGCCTTTGCTTTTTATTTGTTTGAGAGAAGGGCAGGAATGGCAGACGGCGGTATTTCACTTGGCATGATATACACCTTATTTCTGGCGCTGCTTGCGATACGGACCTATGACAGCCATATAGGTGAGATAAAAAAGAGCTTGATTATAGCTGCTTTGTTTCTATTATCTCTGTTGGGCGACTGGGCTGGGATTGGACTTATATGGCCGCTCATGCTGTATGTGTACAGGGAAGATAAAAAGGCACAGCTTAAGCTACTGATGTATACGTCAACATTATTTGCAGCCTTGCTTGCGCTTGATGGTGCCATTTCCAAGCCAGAATGCCCATATATATCGCTGTTTCAGTTCGGAATGCTGTCCGCAATTCCTCTTATTGGTGCATATAACGGAGCTCTTGGTGGAAAAAGAGGAGGGAAATGGTTCTTTTATGTGTATTATCCTGCACATTTGCTGTTGATTTGTCTGGTTGATTATCTGTTATAAAGATGCCGGGTCAGGACATGTTAATGTGATGTATGAGAGTATAACATATTATATTTATGCATAGCAATTCCATTACACGGAACAGAATGTTCTTAGTAAAATATCTATGCTGATATTTAAAAACTGCGATATGCATAAATATACATAAAATATAAAATAAATGTATTATTATGCATTGACAGATAAATGAATAAGGTGTATTCTGTAGAGCAGAAAGCTAACATAAGGAGGTCGCCATGAATTTAAAAGGACGCGATTTTTTGACACTCAAGGATTTTTCTAAGGAAGAGATTATGTATCTTATTGATCTTGCAGCAGAGCTTAAGGAAAAGAAAAAGAAGGGCATACCTGTAGATCATCATAGGGGAAAGAATGTTGCCCTTATATTTGAAAAGACCAGCACAAGAACCCGCTGTTCCTTTGAGGTGGCGGCACATGACCTTGGCATGGGTACAACCTATCTTGATCCGTCAGGCTCACAGATTGGCAGGAAGGAGAGCATTGCCGATACGGCGAGAGTTCTAAGCCGAATGTACGATGGAATTGAATACCGCGGATTCGGGCAGAATATTGTGGAGGAGCTTGCAAAGTATTCGGACGTGCCTGTATGGAACGGACTTACCAACGAGTATCATCCTACACAGATGCTTGCGGACATGCTTACAATCAGGGAGCACTTTGGAAAGCTTGAGGGTATCAACTTTACATATATGGGAGATGCCCGCTACAATATGGGAAATTCACTTATGATTGCATGCGCAAAGCTGGGTCTTAACTTCACCGCATGCACCAATAAAAAGTATTTTCCTAATGAGGAGCTTGTTGAATTGTGTAAGGGATATGCAGCGCAGTCAGGAGCGGCAATAACACTCACAGAGGATGTTGATGCCGGAACGAAGGGTGCAGATGTTATCTATACAGATGTATGGGTATCAATGGGGGAGCCTGCTGAGGTGTGGGAGGAGCGTATACATGACCTTCTTCCGTACCAGGTTAACAAAAAGGCAATGGACAATGCCGGCCCACAGGCGGTATTTATGCACTGCTTACCTGCATTCCATGACCTGAAAACTACAGTCGGGGCACAGATACATGATAAATTCGGACTTGAAGAGCTGGAGGTTACCGATGAGGTATTCGAGTCCGCACAGTCGATTGTGTTTGACGAGGCGGAGAACCGCATGCATACTATAAAGGCTGTGATGGATGCAACGGTATAATTGGTTGGTCTGCTGCAGGCATATACGGATGGCACTGTGCACTGGAAAAAGCAATAATAATCGGACTGTTTTGTTTTAATGCAATATGCAGACATTTGCAAAAGCTTGAATTAAGGGAAAGCGTGAATTAAAGGAACACTTGAATTATGACACCGCGAATGGTATTATGTAAAATATCGCTTGCGGTGTTATATTTTGTTTATGAGGTATAGTGATTATAGTGGAGGTTATATGGCTTCAAAAAGAGAGAGAGCGTTTCGCAAGGTCAGGGTAGTAATAGATGTAGTGAATATTATACTCAGCATTGCTGTCGTGGGGATTACGGTCTATACTTTTATGGATGTGCATAACAGGATGCATATTTTTCCGGGGATTTTTTATCTGGGAGCGCTGATAAATGCCATAACAGGCGTAAAGCATGTGATTTCGGATAAACAGTGGCAGGGTATAGCGGTATTTATTTTTACATTTGTGCTTATAGCGGCAGGGCTGTTCTGTGGAAGAATAGTGTCGGCGAATGTGTAAAAGCGTTGATGCTTAGTGGATATGTAAGAATTATTGCTGATAATTTGTGGATAAAGGTTGTAGTCGGAGGAATATAGTACGGATATGAAGGATAAAATATTGCAGGTGCTCAGGGAGGCTGATGATTTTATTTCAGGACAGGAGATATGTAACAGGTTTTCTGTTTCGAGAACTGCCGTGTGGAAGGCAATAAAGCAGCTTCGCGATGAAGGATACAGTATAGAAGCAGTTAACAATAAGGGATACCGGCTGGAGGAGACACCTGATGTTATTTCAGCTCAGGAGCTTGGGAGTCTGCTTCATACACAATGGTTTGGAAAAGAGATTCTATATTTTGATTCCATTGATTCTACGAACAATGAATTGAAAAGGCAGGCGGAAAAAGGTGTGAAGCATGGACTGCTTGCGGTTGCAGAGGAGCAGACAGCAGGCAGGGGACGAAGAGGGCATGCGTGGGTATCGCCTCCCAGAACAGGTATATGGTTCTCATTTTTATTAAAACCGGAAATATCACCGGATAAGGCTTCAATGCTCACACTTGTGGCAGCCATGGCTGTATCGGGCGCCATAAGGGAGGTCACAGGGCTGGATGCGCAGATTAAGTGGCCGAATGATATAGTTGTCAACAAAAAAAAGGTGTGTGGCATGCTTACAGAGCTGTCAGCGGAGCTTTCATGTATCAATTATGTAGTTATCGGGATCGGTATAAATGCTAATATGAAGGAATTTCCGGATGAGATAAAGGATATTGCAAGCTCTCTTTATATCGAATCAGGTAAACAGGTGAAGAGGGCATACGTCATAGAGGCAGTAGGGAGATATTTTGAAAAATACTACGAGGCTTTTATCAAGGCAGGGGATTTGTCGACAATAGCAGATGAATACAATACCATGCTTGCCAATGCCGGAAAGCAGGTTAGGATAATCGGCAATGATAAGGAAGAGATATATACTGCGGTAGGCATCAATCCTGAGGGCGGGCTTGTGGTTAAGGATGATGACGGAAATCTAAAGGAAATCCGCTCAGGTGAGGTGTCTGTGCGCGGATTATATGGGTACGTCTAAATATAATGGTATAAAATAAGATATGGCAGAAGGGAAGGATTGTATGTACTACGAAGATAATGTGGTATTGTGCGTTTCAAATGCGTATGAGAAGAAATTTTATATGAACCCGGATTTCAATGGACTTCCGGACCATATTAAGAAGGAGCTCAAGATTATGTGCGTTCTGTTTACGGAGGATGTAGGGGGAATCATGATGCTTGAGTATGATGAGAACGGAACACTCCAGATTAAGACGGAGGCTGCGGAGGAGGATATCCTTTATGATGAGATTGGTGCAGCACTTAAAATAAAGCAGATAAGAAATGAGAAGGCAGACCTTTTACAGGCATTGGAACTCTATTTTAAGGTGTTTTTTCTTGATGAGGATGTGTAAAACAGTATTTGACGTGTGCAGGCACGGTATTATGCGCGCAGATGTATGGTGCCGGGTGTGAAATTTTAAGATTTCTGATTTTGCAGTTACATGAAAATTATGGGCAGTAATAAGCCGGGGAATGGGGAAAGATATGTTATTAGCTATAGATATAGGAAATACTAATTTTACCGTAGGCGTATTCAGGGAGAGGGAGCTTCTGGCAACATTCAGAATAACCACGAAGCTACAGCGTACATCGGATGAGTATGGAATTGTCTTTATTGAACTTATAAGAACAAGAGGACTTAGTCCGGCAGATATAGAGGATGTCATAATAAGTTCGGTAGTTCCGAATGTCATGCATTCTGTTGTCAATGCGATGAAAAAATATTTTAACAGACAGCCGATACTTGTCGGACCGGGAATAAAGACGGGAATCCGTCTGTCATGTGATAATCCGAGGGAGATTGGACCGGACAGAATTGTTGATGCGGTGGGGGCTTATGAGCTGTACGGAGGACCTGTTATAGCAATGGATTTTGGCACGGCTACAACCTATGATCTCATACTTGACGAGGGAGTATTTACGGCGGGAATCACCTCACCGGGACTTGGCACAAGTGCGCGCTCATTATGGAGCGATGCCGCCAAGTTGCCGGAGATTGAGATTGCCAAGCCTAAGAGTATCCTTGCAAAGAACACTGTGACGAGCATGCAGGCAGGACTTGTATACGGCTATATAGGACAGACCGAATATATAATAAAGAAGATTAAAGAGGAAGCCGGTATTGAGAACATCAGAACCGTTGCGACAGGAGGCTATGGGCGCCTGATAGCGGAGAATACCGACAGCATACAGATATATGACAGTGAGCTTACCTTGAAGGGGCTGCAGCTTATATATGCAAAGAACAGATAAGTGTAAAAAAGTATGCGACAGTTTTAAGTTGTGAAATTCTGCCTGTGTTTTTACAGAAGAAAAAATGGCAGTGTACAGATACAATTGTGCAACGGTGTGGCAGCAGACTTTTTTAAACAATGTAAAATGAGGAAGACATGAAGATAGGAAATGTGAACATTGAGAATAACCTTGTGCTTGCACCGATGGCAGGAGTTACCGACCTGCCGTTTCGTATTCTCTGCAGGGAGCAGGGCTGCGGACTTCTGTATACGGAGATGGTGAGCGCAAAGGCGGTTCTCTACAATAATAAAAATACTGAGGCTCTTTTAGAGGTGGAGCCTGAGGAAAACCCGATATCGCTGCAGCTTTTTGGCTCCGACCCGCAGATTATGGCGGACATGGCAAAGAGACTTGAGGAAAGACCATTTGATATATTTGATATCAATATGGGCTGCCCGGTGCCGAAGATTGTCAATAACGGTGAGGGTTCGGCTCTTATGAAAAATCCACTGCTGGTCGGACAGATTGTTGAGGCTATGGCGAAGGCGGTAAAGAAGCCTGTGACCGTAAAAATAAGAAAGGGCTTTAACGATGACATGATAAACGCTCCGGAGATAGCGCATATTGTCGAAGAATCCGGCGGAGCCGCGGTTGCGGTACACGGAAGGACGCGTGAGCAGTTCTATACAGGAAAAGCCGATTGGGATATCATAAGGCAGGTTGTGGAGCGCGTGAACATTCCGGTAATAGGGAACGGCGATGTGTGCAGTGCGGAGGATGTGATTGCCATGGAGCAGCAGACCGGCTGTGAGGCTGTGATGATTGGGCGCGGTGCGCGGGGAAATCCATGGATTTTTTCACGCATAAATGAGTACCGCCGCACAGGTGTACTTCCACCGAAGCCGGATGTGGCTGAGATTAAGAGAATGATTAAAAAGCATGCACAGCTGCAGCTCAGGTACAAGGGAGAGTACCTTGGAATACGAGAGATGAGAAAGCATGTGGTATGGTACACGACAGGGCTTAAGGATTCGGCAGCACTCAGAAATGAGGTCAACCTCACAGAGAGCATGGATGAGCTTTTTGAGCTTCTCGATAAAAAAATGGTTGATTAAAATATGCTTTTAAAATAAGGATTCTGGTGTCAAAACATACCAATTTAATATAATGATGTTGGGGTCAAAACATGTGCTGTAAACTTAGCGTGTATAACGTATTATATTTATGCATATCACGACTTTTGGGAGAAGCTTAGATGTTCTTAGAACATCTTGCTTCGGACAACGGAGCTGATATGCATAAATATAATACGTTATACACTCGTACATTAAATTAGCATGTTTTGACCTCAACATCATATAATACGTTATACACGGCTAAGTATATACGGCATGTTCCGGCACGAATAAACATTATTGTAATAATATTTGCTAAACGCATAATACTAAGCACACCGGGAAAATTGAATGGTTGACATTTGAGGTTGATTATATTATAATACGGTGCATTGAATGGGGGAATATACCCTAAAATAGCCGCGTTTAGCGGCATTTGTTATATAAAAATGGGAAGGTATAGGTGTTTTATTATGGCAAAGAAAATAGTCATGACATACGAAGGAATGAAAAAGCTTCAGGACGAATTACAGAGCTTAAAGGTAGATAGACGTAAAGACGTAGCGAAGAAGCTTCAGGAAGCCAGAGAGCAGGGAGACTTATCAGAGAACGCAGAGTACGATGCGGCTAAGGATGAGCAGCGTGACATAGAGACAAGAATAGATGAGTTAGAGGCAATTCTCAAAAACGTGGAGGTTGTTGTAAGCGATGATGTCGATATCGATAAGATAAGCATTGGCTGTACAGTAGATCTTCTTGATGTTGAGTTCGACGAGACATTAGAGTATAAGATTGTAGGCTCGACAGAGGCAAGCAGCCTCAGCGGCTATATTTCCAACGAGTCACCTCTTGGAAAGGCACTTATCGGTTCTAAGGTTGGACAGACAATCACTGTTGCAGCACCTGCAGGAGATGTAGCTTACAAGATTTTGTCAATCAGAAGAACAGAGAACAATTAAACAAAGCATATTTCTGCAAGGAGGAAATAAGGTGGCAGAACAGAAGAATCCACAGGCACAGGAGAATGTCTCCAGCCAGAATATCAATGAGTTAATAAGAGTAAGAAGGGAGAAGCTTGCCGCGTTACAGGAAGCCGGAAAGGACCCTTTTACAATCACTAAGTATAATCAGACACATCACACAGATGAGGTTAAGAGTCTTTACAATGACCATGAGGCTAAGCTTCTTGCAGGCAGGGTAAGACCTTCAACAGAGGGACTTGACGAGCAGCAGGCTAAGGATGTCATCAACGAGGACTACAACGAGAGACGAGCAATCATGGACGCAGACCCTATCGAGGTGTCCATCGCCGGACGTATGATGTTCAAGCGTGTTATGGGTAAGGCTTCATTCTGTAACATTGCCGATTTAAAGGGAAATATTCAGGTATATGTTGCAAAGGACGCAATCGGTGAGGATGCATACGCAGATTTCAAGAAGTCCGATATCGGCGATATCTACGGTGTTAAGGGATATGTTTTCAGAACAAAGACAGATGAGATTTCCATACATGCAGAGGAAATCACACTTCTGTCCAAGTCACTTCAGGTGCTTCCGGAGAAGTTCCACGGAATCACCGACACAGATACAAGATACCGCCAGAGATACGTTGACCTCATAATGAACCCTGATGTTAAAGATACATTTGTAAAGCGTTCTAAGGTAATCAGCACAGTCCGCCGTTATCTTGACGCACAGGGCTTCATGGAGGTTGAGACACCTATGCTTGTCTCCAACGCAGGCGGTGCCGCAGCAAGACCGTTTGAGACACATTTTAATGCACTTGACGAGGACTTGAAGCTTCGTATTTCACTTGAGTTATACTTAAAGAGACTTATTGTCGGCGGAATGGAGCGCGTTTACGAGATTGGACGTGTATTCCGTAACGAGGGACTTGATACAAGACATAACCCTGAGTTCACACTCATGGAGTTATATCAGGCATACACAGATTACCACGGCATGATGGATCTTACAGAGAATCTCTACCGCTATGTGGCTAAGGAGGTTACAGGTTCAGAGCTTCTTACCTACGGTGAGAATGTGATGGATTTATCCAAGCCTTTTGAGAGAATAACAATGGTTGACGCCGTAAAGAAGTATTCAGGCGTTGACTTTAACGAGATTCACACTCTTGAGGAGGCCAGGGCGGCTGCCAGTGAAAAGAATGTGGCATTCGAGGAGCGCCACAAGAAGGGCGATATTCTCAACCTCTTCTTCGAGGAATTCGTTGAGGAGCACTTAATCCAGCCTACCTTCGTTATGGATCACCCGATTGAGATATCACCTCTCACCAAGAAGAAGCCGGAAAATCCGGAGTACGTTGAGCGTTTCGAGTTCTTTATGAACGGCTGGGAGATGGCTAATGCCTACTCAGAACTCAATGACCCTATCGACCAGAGAGCACGCTTTGCAGCCCAGGAGGAGCTCTTCGCCGCAGGAGATGACGAGGCTAACCACACAGATGAGGACTTCTTAAATGCCCTCAGCATCGGTATGCCACCTACGGGCGGAATCGGCTTCGGAATCGACAGAATGGTAATGATGATGACCAACAGCCCTGCAATCAGGGATGTGCTGCTCTTCCCGACGATGAAGTCACTTGACTCAGATAAAAAAGCTCCAAAGACTGTAAAATCATCAGTTAGTGAAGCAGCACCAGTAAAAGAAGTAATCGATTTTTCTAATGTTAAGATCGAACCATTATTTGAAGAAGAAGTAGATTTTGAGACATTCAGTAAATCAGACTTTAGAGCAGTTAAAGTAAAAGAATGTGTAGCGGTTCCAAAGTCAAAGAAATTATTACAGTTTACACTTGATGATGGAACAGGTACAGATCGTACAATCTTAAGTGGTATTCATTCATTCTATGAACCAGAAGAACTTGTTGGTAAGACACTTATCGCTATAACAAATCTTCCACCACGTAAGATGATGGGAATCGAATCTTGTGGTATGTTACTCTCAGCAGTTAATAACCTTAAGGATTCAGAGGATGAAGAACTTCACCTTCTTATGGTAGATGAACATATTCCTGCTGGTGCAAAATTGTACTAAAACAAAAAATTTTATTGGCGTATGGATGCGTACAACCTACGCCATACGCCAATTGTACGCCAAACGATGCACAGAGTTATGCAGGGATATGGCGGTTTATATTAAAAAGAGTGACCTCATTGGGTAGAGATACCTGATGAGGTTTTTACTTTATGTAAAAATATCTCATAATCAACCACAATCACGCAGTTTGTTGATATAATTCAGATATCAAATGCTCTCTCGGAATCTTGAGTGATCATGCTAGTAAAACTCTGGCATTGAACTTTGACAAGTAAATATTATTCTTGAACGTAAAAATGAACGCAAGAAATAAACATAACTGTCACTATGTTTCAAAAAATGAGATATAATAATCTACAGGATTATGCTACATCCAAAATCATTTTTTCAGGGTTGATTCAGATGGCAAATTCCATGCATTCAGATGCTGTAACACCAGGATATGATAGAGGCGGCAGTAGCACATCTTAGTTGAGCGGTGTCTGTCATCTTCTAATTTAAGGAAAAACAAGCGGGTTCAAATGGCTATTTTGAATTTATAAAATAAAAGAGAAAACCCATTACCCTTGGGTGATGGGTTGAACTCTTTTGCCAGGTGCCGGGTTCAAGCCCGGTACCTGGTGAGATGCGAAGCATCGATTTTATATGAGCAAGTAGCGAAGCGGATTGCGAATATCATTGACAGAACAGTATATGGGTGCAGGGATAAATTTTAAACTTTTGAATCACTCACAAGAGCATCTTCGCCAACAATGAAAATGCTCTTGTAAGCCTAACTAAATGACATTGATATCGCCATCGCTTTATGAGGGGGGAGATAGTGAGTGGTTTATCAACTATCTAAGACCTATTATAAGAAGAATATGTGAGCAAAGTGTATTCAAATTTTTAAAGAAACGGGAAAAATATAAAGAAAAGAGGAAGTTTTACCGGCAGAGGGGATGGACAAGAAGGGGAAGATGGCACAGAATGAGAAAAAACGACAGGAGGAAAAAGACATGGAGCAGAAAAGAATACGGGAATATGGATATCGGGTCGGACACCGCGAAAGCGGGCCAAAAAACAAAATTACGGATGTGCCAGGTGTGCGGGTAGGCCATGCGACAGTGGATCAGGGAAAACAGCATACGGGTGTGACGGTTATTATACCGGGCGAGGATAATCCGTTTCTGAAAAAATATCTGGCGGCGGCTTATGTACATAATGGTTTTGGCAAGACATGTGGTCTGGTGCAGATACAGGAGCTGGGAACAATCGAGACACCGATTGCATTAACAAATACACTGAATGTGGGGAAAATAGCAGATGCTATGGTTTCTTTTATGATAAAGGAAACAGAAAAAGACGGGGAAAATGTTTATTCGATCAATCCGGTTGTCGGAGAATGCAATGACTCCCGGATCAATACCATTCAAAACAGAATTTTAGGGGAAAGGGAACTGGATCAGGCAATAAGAGCAGCGGATACAGATTTTTTGGAAGGAGCAGTCGGTGCCGGAACAGGAACCATCTGTTATGGTTTGAAAGGAGGCATCGGATCGGCATCACGCCGTCTTACACTGGATGGAAAAACGTATACCATTGGTGTATTAGTACAGTCCAATTTTGGTGCGACGCGTGATCTGAAAGTGAATGGAAGAGCAGCAGGCGAAAAAATTTTGGAAATAATGGAGAAAGAGAGCTTTTCAAAAGAAAAATCCGGCAACAGCGCAGAGGACAGAGGATCGATCATGACCGTTCTGGCGACGGATCTTCCCGTATCGGAACGGCAGCTGTACCGGATCATCCGTCGCTGCGGGGTTGGAATTGCCAGAATGGGCGCGTATACCGGTCATGGAAGCGGTGAAATTATGATCGGATTTACGACGGCAAATCGTGTGGATACAAGGAGCCGCCAGGAAGTCGAAACGTGCTTACGCATAAAAGAAGAAAAAATCAACGAAGCATTCGAAGCAGCTGCAGAGGCTGTGGAAGAAGCAATCCTGAATTCCATGGTAACGGCGGAGGAAAAAAGAGGTCTGGATGGAACCAGATACCGCAGCCTTGCAGAGTTTTTGAAAATGCCGGAATTTCAAAACATTATGAAATAAACGCCTGTTCCAGAACCATGCGTCCGAGCTCGGAGATCTCACAGCCGCCCTTGGTCCGGTGCACAATCAGATAACCAGCGGCAGAAAGTTCTCCAAGTACGGTGCGGAGTGCAGCTTCGGAGACAAAGGTTTCGCCATCAGCCAGTCCGTTTTTGATTGCAAGACGGCCAGCTTTGGGATGAGCCGATACAAAGGAGAGTACCTGATTTTCCTGCAAAAACATAGTTAAAAATTAAAATTTAGGATGATTATACCATTTTTAAATAAAATAAACAACCTAAAAAAGAAAAGACAAAAAATAACAGAAAAAATCAAGGCGAATACTTGACTTAGTAACGCATTGTATCTATAATACCGAACAAGCAAATGGGCTGTGAAAAAAAGAAAAGGTCTCTTCGCTCTTTTTTATACCATATGGAACTTATTTGTGGATAAAAAGAGCGAAGATAAAACAGCAGCTTTCGCAGAAAAGGAGGAGATAACAATGAAAAAAGACATGTAATGCGTGCTCTGATTGCAGCAGCAACAGCACTGGCACTGACTGCATGTGGATCAACGGGTTCTTCTGATACGAGCAAGAGCACATCGACAGTAGCCACATCGACGGCATCTGCATCATCCAGTTCAGAAACAGATGATCAGAATGTGATTACGATCCCGGCAGGTGAGTCTGTATCCCAGGATTCTGATGTTACGGCAACCTGGTGCAAAGCGAGAGGAAAGGTGATTTCCGAAATCCGTGAAGGGGTAAAAAAGGCCGTTACGGAACAGAAAAAAGAGTGCCAGATAGCTCTTCCGGAACACTTTACCTACGAGGTAACCTACAAAGACTGGAAAAAAGCGTACACAATGTCGTTTTATCCGGGAATGCAGAAAGTAGATACCTTCACAAATAAGCTGGAGACAGACCGCTGGATGGATATTGTCACAGCACATTGTTTTGTTGTATATTAAGAATATAAATTATAGTAAAAACCAAAAGAAAAGAGGAAAAAACGATGGATATAGAAATGTTTGGCAAGCTTTCCAATGCATTTGGACCAAGCGGCTTCGAGGAGGATGTCATCCGCACGATTGCAGATTACTGCAAAGAATTTGATGTCGAGAATGATGCAATGAACAACCTGTATGTGAGGATGCCTGGAACCGGGCAGGATTTGCGTCCGGTTATTCAGCTGGATGCCCATCTGGATGCATGCGGCTTCATGGTACAGAATATTCAGGACAACGGATGCCTTGGCATTATCATGCTCGGAGGCTTCCATCTGACCAGCCTTCCGGCACATGCTGTATGGATCCGCACCAGATCGGGAAAGATGGTACACGGAATTATCTGTGCAAAACCAGTTCATTTCATGACAACAACAGAGCGCAACAGCCAGAACCTGGAAATTGAAAAAATGTATGTTGATGTCGGAGCAACTAGCCGCGAGGAGGTTGAAAATGTTTTCGGAATTCATATCGGTGATCCGATGATGCCGGATGTAACGTTTGAATACGATGCAGAGCATGAAATCTGTTTCGGAAAAGCGTTTGACAACCGTGCCGGCTGTGCGTGCATTGTGGACACGATGAAACAGCTGAAAGAGGAGCAGAGCTCTTTGAAGGTGAATGTTGTCGGCGCCTTTGCAGCACAGGAGGAAGTGGGAACCCGCGGTGCTGTGGTAACAAGCCAGATCGTGAAACCGGATCTTGCCATTGTATTTGAAGGCTCTCCTTCCGATGACTTCTTCATCAGCGCAGGACAGGCACAGGGCTGCATGAAGAAAGGTGTTCAGATCCGCATCTTGGACAACAGCTACATTTCTAATACCCAATTTATCGCTCTGGCAGAGGAAGTAGCAGCAAAATGCGGAATTAAATATCAGGAGAGTGTAAGAAGAGGCGGAAGCACAAACGCAGCAAAAATCAGCGTGACCGGAAAAGCGGTTCCGTGTCTGGTGCTTGGCGTTCCGTCCCGCTATGCGCACAGCCACTATAATTTCTGCGCAAAAGAAGACCTGGAGGCGGCAAGCGCAATGGCAGCCAATGTCATTCGTGCTTTAGATGAAGAAAAAATTCGTCATATCTGCCATCATGATGTGCTGTGAGAGTAAAGTTGCCGTAAGAGATGGGATTACAGATCCAACAGAGAGGGAAGAAATCCGCCGGCTTTTGGAGCTGTGTGATCAGGATTTTGTTCCGCCGCTTTCCCATCGAAACAGCACATCACAGACGAACTGGGCGGAGACGGAAGAAAAAACAGACGGAATCGCAGAGTATCTGGAAAATATCTGCGGCCAGCATGTGGTGTTGTGGAAAGAAAAAGGAGTTGTACGGTCCTTTATGACCTGGAAAGATCACTTTAACTGCGAGCATCTCGAAGCGTATCCGGATTCCTGCTACCTGACAACGCTCTGCGTTCAGCCGGAGTACCGCGGACAGGGAATTTCCGAAGTGATGTATGCGGAGGCTGAGAAAGACATCGCAGCAAAATTTCCGGAAAGCCGGATTACCTTACGCACCTGGTCTACGAACGGCGCGCAGGAGCATATTCTGAAAAAACTGGGATATGATCTTGTAAAACGGCTGAAGAATGACCGGGGAGAAGGAATCGATACCGTTTATTTTGTGAAGCGGGAAGTGAGAAAAGAAGCGTAACAGGGGTGCTTGCAAAACACAGGCGAAAGTGTCATAATCGAAACCATAAGATAGGTAATTGCGAACTTGTTTCGCAATTACCTATACTCACATAGTATAGCGAACGCTTTTCAAAATAACATGAGTAAATTACGCAAAAAGATTGCGTGATTTACTCATGCCATATTGATTAGATTTTGATAAGGTATTTGTGTCTTACTAATTAATAATCAAATATTAAATTCTAAAAGAAATCAGGAAAATGGAGCTTTGTTAAGCGACAAGGTAATTATTGAAATTGTACATGCATTTAAAGACATTATGATAGAATTTATTAGCAAACGATATTCAAATACAAAGTAGCACTGTTAAGTTATAATAATACCACCATAATAGAGACTGAGCCAGGGGTTCTCCCAAGCTCAGCTCAATCTTCTGCATGGAATACATTGCCATCAATTAGGTATATATCCCTAAAAGCAATGGAAAACTTCGACCATTAGGAATTGCATGCTACGAGGATAAAATAGTCCAATTAGCATTATAGAAGATACTGGAAGCTATCTATGAACCGAGATTTCTGAACTGCATGTACGGATTCAGACCAAA
>OJMH01001167.1_pt1 | contig 28206 bp, 30 predicted proteins | sample 1597111 | NCBI WGS metagenome assembly OJMH01 (sample SAMEA2452115, study PRJEB22498) | human gut metagenome | reverse complement strand
GTATCATACGGCATTTTCAGTTCAGAAAATGCCTGCCTGTGAACAGTAACCACAAGCGACTCCTTGTTCCTGTGCGGCGAAAAGCAGATTGTGAAAAGGAAAATTGGAGGGTATAATATGTAGGGAAAAGGGAGAGCAGCTTATGAAACAGATAAAACAAAAGTGGTTGTAAAATAATCAGTTGAATCAAGTGGCAATAGTATAAAAAATAAAATTTTTTACATATAGAAATGGAGCTTTTATGGATAACAATAAAATCGATGAGGGATTACAGGGAAATGAGAAAATAGAAACCGCAATCGCGGCACTGCAGCAGGAGGCAAGCGAAGAGATGTTAGCGCATACCCTGACAGTGATACGCAGACGCATGAAAGAGGGCGGTCAGTTTATCGTAGCGGTGGAACCGCCGACGGGCGGGAACCAGATGCAGATACAGGCAGTGCAGACGCCGGACGGCAATAGCTGGTGGGCGGCATTTACCAGTTTTGAGGAAGAATTAAAGGGAAGCGGGAGTGTAATGTCTACATTTTTAACAGGAATTGAGCAGGCATTCCGCGCAGTACTTGCCGCAGAAGGGGCAAAGGGAATTATCGTGAATCCGTGGAACCGGACGATCATGCTGGATAAAAACCTGATACGGATCATACTTGGGGAACCGGCATAAAGTATATATATTGATTTTCAAACGAAAAGGATAGACAGCTGACAACTGTCTATCCTCTGAAATGCTTATTGTCTATACGGTTTAAAGATTAACCGAAGTATCTGTTCAACAGTCCTTCAAATGCTTTTCCGTGTCTAGCCTCATCGCGTGCCATCTCATGAACGGTATCATGGATTGCATCAAGGTTAGCAGCTTTAGCACGTTTTGCAAGGTCAAATTTACCAGCAGTAGCACCGTTTTCTGCATCTACACGCATTTCAAGGTTCTTCTTTGTACTGTCGGTTACAACTTCACCAAGCAGTTCTGCAAATTTTGCTGCATGTTCAGCCTCTTCAAAAGCTGCTTTCTCCCAGTAAAGTCCGATTTCCGGATATCCTTCTCTATGTGCAACTCTTGCCATTGCAAGGTACATTCCGACTTCAGAGCATTCTCCTTCGAAGTTTGCTCTTAAATCAGCAATAATATCTTCTGGAGCACCCTGTGCTACACCAACTACATGCTCAGCAGCCCATGTCTTATCACCTGTCTGTTCTTTGAATTTCTCAGCCGGAGCTTTACATACCGGGCAGAACTCCGGAGCACTTTCACCTTCATAAACATAACCACATACTGTACAAACAAATTTTTTCATTTTAAGATCTCCTTTTCTTTTTATAAATTGTATTTATATATCAATAATAGTAATTGTTACTGATGTTAAATTAGCATAATTATTTTTAAATGTCAACTACTTTTTTAAGATTTTCTGATTTTGTTTTTCTTTTTTATTTTCTGCAAAATTGGTTGATTTATCCGGCAGAGAACCGGATTTATCCAATAACTTTTTACATTCCGGACAAAGTCCGTAGAATCTGGTAATATGTCCCTCAATCAAACCGGCAAATTCTTCTGCAGCAATAACGTTAATCAGATCAATGTTTTTCATTTTTAAATCGAGGACGGAATTACAGTTTGTACAGAAGAAGTGGTAATGAGGTTTCGGATTACCATCAAAGCGGTCAGGACCATTTTCCGTTGAAATTTTTTGAATCTCGCCTAAATCAGCCAGGAGAGAGAGATTACGGTATACTGTTCCCAGACTGATGTTGGGATATTCCTGCCGGATGTCGGAATAAACTGTTTCGGCAGTCGGATGGTCGGTACGTCCCATCAGGTTATTTTTAATACTTTCCCGTTGTCGGCTAAATTTAATCATATATTCTCCTTAATAAATAATAATAATCATTATTGATTTTAATATAATTCTTAAAAGAAACTTTGTCAAGGAGAAGTGTAGAGTAAAAATCTGCATGTATGATAAGTATAGGCTAAAAATCTGCATGGAATCTTAGAAGACGGAATATGATATAAGGAACAAAAAGATATAGGAAGGAAAGATTATGCCGCAGTTTAAACGGTTCGTTGCATATCTTTATTATTATGAAAATGATACAAAGGAATATCTTGCCGGATTTGCCAGGGTAGAAATGCGCGGAGGAATCTGCAGATTAGAGATACATTTAAAAGGAACAGAATATGCGGGACAGGAAGGAAAGGTAAGCCTTTTTATCCGTAGGGAAGGAAAAATTCTGGCTTTTCCGGTGGGTAATATGCGGCTGATGTCCCAAAGCTCAGATTATAGTGGAAGGATTTCTGATGGTGAGCTGGGCGATGAAACCTGTCATATACAGGATGTATGTGGAATACTGATTCAGCCGGCAGATGGTAATTTTTATGGCAGCCAGTGGGACAATGGGGAGATACATAAGGAAGAAATAGAAATGCAAGCTGCAGAAGAGCCGTCTCTTCAGACTGAGGAAGTGCCGATGCACCATATTTTCCCGGAACAGATGAGCATGGAAAAGGAAATCCAGGAAAGAAGCACGCAGGAAAAAGGCACTGGGGAAAAAGAGGCCTCCATCTGGGAGCACTGGGAGAATCTGAAGCAGAAAATGACGCTTCTGCATCCTTTTGAAGGAGAGAATATCACCTGCGTCCATATGGAATTGCAGGATTTACGGGAACTGCCACAGAAATACTGGTGCCTTGGAAATAACAGCTTTCTTCTGCATGGCTTCTTTAATTACCGGTATCTTTTCTTCGGAGAACAGGTGACGCCGGAAGGACGGGAGCTGTTCTTAGCAGTGCCGGGGGTTTATCAGAAGCCGGAAAAAGTAATGGCTGCTATTTTTGGTTTTCCACAGTTCCGGACGGAAAAACCGTGCCGGCAGTTAGAGGGGACGTTTGGCTACTGGTATCGACGGATGGACGGATAAGGGCGAACCGGATATGGTCTTCCCATTTTCCCTGTATCAGGGCATATTCCCTGGCGACACCCTCTTGTTGGAAATCAAGGAATTCTAGCAGACGGATGGAAGCGGTATTTTCCGGCATGACGGCAGCTTCTATCCGGTGCAGATGAAATTCTTCAAACATAAGCTGAATACCAAAAGCAAGGGCTTCGCGGGCGTATCCTCTGTGCCAGTATGCAGGGGAAAAGCGATAGCCGGTCTCACAGGAATAGTAAGTAGAACGGTTGATATTGCGGAAGCAGACGGTGCCTATGATTTCGTCCGGATTTTCCCTGCGGAATATATAGAAGCGAATGAGGCTGTGCTTTAAGGTGAGACTCAGCTCACAGTTCATCAGGGTCCGCTGGTAGGCTACCGTATAGAACTGCTCCGGGTGTATGGTTTCATATGGCTCAAAGACATTCCGGTTCTGCTTATAAAACTGAAGAACTGCAGGGGCATCATCTTCCCCTAACAATTTCAGGATTAAGCGGTCTGTTTCATAGATAAATTTCATGTTATTAACTCCTGCAGCTGGTATAAGAATACCTTTTTGTTACGCTCAAAATATGCTATTATTATAACAGAGAAAAGAGTAAAAGTCAGGAGTAAACATGGAACCGGAGATAAAATATATGAAAGCCGCCCTGCGGGAGGCAAGGAAAGCAGAAAAATTAGAGGAAGTTCCGATTGGCTGCGTCATTGTGCAGAATGATAAAATCATTGCCCGGGGCTATAACCGGCGCAATACCGATAAAAATACACTTTCCCATGCGGAACTGACTGCCATTAAAAAGGCATCAAAGAAGACCGGGGACTGGAGGCTTGAGGACTGCGTGATGTATGTGACCTTAGAACCATGCCAGATGTGCGCGGGAGCCATTGTGCAGTCCCGTATGAAAAAGGTGGTAATCGGAACTATGAATCCCAAAGCAGGATGCGCCGGGTCGGTCATGAACCTTTTACAGGTGGCAGCATTTAACCATCAGGTAGAGATAGAACGGGGTGTATTAGAGGAAGAATGTTCGGACATGCTGTCGGAATTTTTCAGGCGGTTGCGTGAGAAGAAGAAACAGCAGAAAATGATGGCAAAACCTTGACAATCCGGCACAAAATAGGCTATAATTTAGATTCCGAGCAGCCGGGGTGGCAGCGGTGCCCTGTACCAGCAATCCGCTATAGCTGGGGTGATATCCTGTCTCGGGTTTGAAATTGTAAAGCAGCCCTGAATAAGTGGCGTTGATGTCTGGGTCTTACGCAACAGGAATCTGTGAACCGGGTCAGGTCAGGAATGAAGCAGCCCTAAGCGGAAGCTCCTGTGTGCCGTAAGGTCGCCTGGACTGAGTTGGCTGTTCAGGTAACGTTTGCAACGAGAATTCAAAACAGGATGCTCGGTTTTTAATGCATAAAATTAAAAATTATAATATAATAAAGATAAGGGTTCTTCATAAGAAAGTCGGAGAGAAGAAAATTTAATATAATAAAGGAGATAAAGATGAAGAAGTACGGTTTTGGCGTAGACATTGGTGGAACCACCTGTAAGATCGGATTATTTGAGACCAGCGGAAAAATGCTGGATAAGTGGGAAATCCCAACCAACAAGGCAGATAATGGCGGACATATTTTAGATGATGTGGCAGCATCCATTGACGAGAAAATGAAATCAGCATCCATTGCAAAAGAAGATGTGGAAGGAATCGGCGTAGGTGTTCCTGGCCCTGTATTAGAAGATGGCTCTGTTTCCGTATGTGTAAACCTCGGATGGGGACAGGTTCAGGTTGCCGATGAATTAAGTAGTAAGACAGGTCTTCCGGTTAAAGTAGGAAATGATGCGAATGTAGCAGCCCTTGGCGAGATGTGGCAGGGCGGTGGAAAAGGTTACACCGGAGTCGTTATGGTTACGCTTGGAACCGGTGTTGGCGGCGGAATCATTCACAATGGCAAAATTATTCCGGGCGCAAACGGAGCGGGCGGCGAAATTGGACATATTACCGTCAATACAGAGGAAAAAGATACCTGCGGATGTGGCAGACATGGCTGCTTAGAGCAGTACGCATCAGCTACCGGAATCGTCCGCATGGCGAAGAAACTTCTGGCTGAGAAAGATGCTGAGTCTTCCTTACGCGGATTTGAACCGCTGACAGCAAAGGATATCTTTGATGAGGCAAAAAAAGGAGATGCTCTGGCATTAGAGGCGGTAGAAATCTTAGGCGAGACACTTGGTATGGCGTTATCTAATATTGCCTGTGTCGTTAACCCACAGGTATTCGTAATCGGTGGCGGCGTATCCAGGGCAGGAGATATTTTAATTGATACCGTAGCAAAACATTTCAAAGAGCATGCATTTGCATCCTGCAAGGACACCAAGTTTGCATTGGCATCCCTTGGAAATGATGCCGGAATGTACGGCTGCGTGCAGATGATATTAGACTAAGAATCAGATGAATCGAGAAACATGCTTTGCGAGATTCTTTCGTAAGTAAGTGAAAAGCCTCCGTCCTGGGACGGAGGCTTTTCTTGATTTATTGCGAGAACCAAAGGGCTCTCTTGAATCTTGAAAAAGACACAAAGCCAAGTAAAAATAAAGGGGAAATTAAATAATTAAAAGCTGATTAAATAATTATAATACGCGTTCTGATTCGTATTTCTTATTCAACAGCAGTACATCAGCCCTTGCACCCGGGGTCAGGCTGCCGATGGTTTTCTCCATTCCAATGCTCTTAGCAAGGGTTGCAAAACGACCTTTTTTGTATACAGTTTGTCCGCCAAGTTCATAAGTACCATCTGCCATTCCGGTTGCACGCATGGCATCGCTGATTAAGATGACGCGGTCATCTCCAAACATGCGGAAAACGCTGCGAAGGCCTTTGAGGCAATTTCATAAGAAGCAGTAGAGTGTCCAAGAGAAATAGTAACTTCATCATGGAATTTTTCAATAAATTTGTCTGCTCCCGGAAGTTCCGGAGCGATGGCGATTAACTTTATTTTGCCACTGCAAGCTTCTGACAAGCGGCAAAATACGTCTATACTAGGGCTACAGAGGTAACTTTCTTTCTGGGCACCCTTTTTTGCCGGGGAAAGGAAAGGACCTTCCATATGAATACCGGCTACATAGGCGTGGTTTCCGTCATCCGGTACACCGGAAACAGTTTCAAAGATTTCCATAAGCTGGTTTTCTGGTAAAGTCATGGATGTTGCACAGAAGGATGTAACACCGCAGGAATACAGGTAAGCCGCAATATCGGAAGGTCCGTTTGTATTTGCGTCACAGAAATCATGACCCTTTGCACCATGGATATGCACATCAACCAGTCCCGGAATCACATAATTGCCTTTTGCATCCAGAATTTCCTCATATTCGGAAACGGGTTTGTCTACGATTGTATGTGTAGCATCATCGATATATAAGTCTTTTTCATGGAAAGTGAAGTCATCACCCCATACAAGACCGTTTCGGATAATCATTCGAATACCCCCTTAAATCAATCGGAAAAATGAAAATGCTATAAAATAGACAAAATAGCCGCTCGATGGAAATATGCAGTGGCAAATACACTTTAAGTAGAAATTATAACAAACTAACACATTATCATATTAAATACGATTAAATCATAATTTAATACAGATTAAAACAGGATTAAACCAATTTATGAGAAAAATTTAAGAAATCTTAAATTGACCCACCGCAAGGGCTGCTTTACAATGAAAATAGATTGTAAGCAATTACGGAAAACATAAGAAACAACGGAGAAAAACATTGTCTACAAGAAGAGAAAGAGAACGAAGAAAGAAATTAAAGAGAATAAGAAATGCAATTTCAGCAGCTTTTTGTGTACTGGTATTGCTGTTGGTGCTGGGAATCGTAAACCTTCTGACCGGTGTTTTGGAAAAACATCTTCCTATTATAGATGGGAATGGAGACTATACCATCAGTATACTGGAAAAGCTGTCCGGAGATAAAGAGGAGAAGGAACCGGATAAGAAGGGACTGACGGTGTGCATTGATGCGGGACACGGCGGAAAGGACAATGGTTCTGACTATAAGAACCGCTATGAGAAAGATGATACTCTTGCCATGGCACTTGCCGTACAGAGTTATTTGCAGGAAAAAGATGTGAATGTCATCATGACACGAAGTGATGATACCTTCTTAAAACTGTCAGAGAGATGTGATATAGCAAATGAAGCGGAAGCAGATTATTATGTATCCCTGCACCGGAATACCGGAGAGGGATATGGAGTAGAGACATGGGTATACAGTGGAGCCAACGAAGAGACCATGGGACTTGCCGGAAATATCCAGCAGGGGTTAGCCGGAGTCGGTGTACAGCGCGACCGTGATGTGAAAAAGGGAACCCAGAAGAGCAGTTCAAAGGATTATTATGTAAATAGCCATTCCCATATGCCGTCCTGTATCGTTGAAATGGGATTTATGAATAATGCCAAAGACAATCAGCTTTTTGATGATAATAAGGAAGCATATGCAGCGGCTATTGGAGATGCCATTATTGCTACTTATAAGACTTACCATGGTGACGGAACAGGTGGAAATACAGAAGCAGATACGTCCATCGGAGATACTACAACAGGTGATACAGACACAGATGGAACCTCCGGCAGCACAGAAGACAGTACCGCCACAGAAGATACGAAAAACGTTGGAGAAGTTATTACCAACCAGCAGATTGCCAATGTGGAAGCTTTGGATGGAACCTGTCAGAACTGGGGGCAGGGCGTGAATTTTGATGAAGAGAACCGGCCGATTGGAGCTGTTTCTTATCAGGAAAAATACGGAGACTATCAGGCGAATTTTATCGGAGCAGATGAAAAGAAGATTTATCTGACCTTTGACGAAGGCTACGAATATGGCTGTACGCCGCAAATCTTAGATACTTTAAAGGAAAAGGGCGTAAAGGCAACCTTTTTTGTGACAGAGCCATATGCCAAGGCACAGCCGGAGCTGGTACAGAGGATGATTGACGAGGGACATGAGATTGGTAATCACAGCGTGACCCATCCGTCCGAGGGCCTTCCATCCCAGAGCCTGGAGCAGCAGAAAAATGAAGTCATGGAGAACCATCAGTATATGAAGGATAATTTTGGCTATGATATGCACCTGTTCCGGTTCCCGGCGGGTAAATTCAGTGACCGGTCTTTAGCAGTGGTCAATAACTGCAACTACAAGAGCGTGTTCTGGAGCTTTGCATACAAGGACTATGATGTCAATAACCAGCCCGGCGAGTCAGAAGCGTTACAGAAATTAAAAGACCGGATGCATCCGGGAGCAATTTATCTTTTACATGCGGAGTCTACCACCAATACAGCCATTCTTGGAAGATTTATTGATGCGGCGCAGGCGGCAGGCTACGAAGTGGTGGCATTTCAGTAAAGCTGAAAAAGGTATCAGTGGAGAGTACATGGATTGAGGGGAAAATGGCAAAAGAGAAATAAGATTTTCGGGTGATTGTGAGGACAGAAAATGCGGATACAAAAGAGAAAAATAATATTGCCAGTCATGGTATTACTGCTTGGGATGACTGCTTTGGGAGCTGTATTATATGGAGTAGGAAATATACAGCAAAACAATAGCAGAAAAATGGCGAATCTGAATGCAATGGTATATTCTGAGCGGGTAAAGTCTGATATTATGCAGGAAGTTGGAGTTACAAAAGCTTTAAAGCAGCTTCTGGTCAGTGAAAATGGCAGGATTAATAAATTTTCAGAGGTGGCAGAGGATATGATGATGGATTCCGTCCAGAGTATCCAGCTTGCACCGGATGGTGTAGTAACAGAGGTATATCCGGAAGAGGGCAATGAAGCCGGAAAAATCGACTTGTTCAATGATGCAGGTAGGGGAGAAATTTCCCGTTATGCCAGAGATAACCATATTGAAATTATGCAGGGACCGTTTCAGTTAGAGCAGGGTGGATACGGAATGGCAGTACGAAATCCGATATACCTGAAAAATGAAAACGGAGAAGAAGAATTCTGGGGATTTACCATTGTAATTATCCGTGTACCGGATGTTTTTTTTGATTCATTAAAAGCACTTTCGGATTTTGACTATGATTATACGTTATCAAAGACCGTTTCCCCATGGGATACAACATATGAAGAAGTATGTAGCTCAGGAGCAATTCTGACGGATCCGGTTGCTTATGAATTTGAAGCAGTTGGAAGTCGGTGGAAACTGGAAATCATGCCAAAGGCAGGCTGGTCGAATTATGAGCACTTTTATGGAATGCTGGCTGGCGGACTGTTGATTGTTCTGCTGCTGACGGGACTTGTCTCTATGATTTTGGCTTTGGATGAGCATAAAAATAGATTTAAAAAGCTGGCTGTAACCGATGTATTGACCAGAATCAATAACAGGCATGGATTTGAGGAGCAGGTAAGACAGTATTTGAAAAAGTATCCGGAAGCTTCTTGCGTGGCAGCGCAGTTTGACATTGATGATTTCAAATTTATTAATGACATGTATGGACATGAATTCGGAGACAAGGCATTACAGATATTAGCAGAAAGCATGCGGAAATCGTTCCCGGAACATGCAGTGCTTGGACGGAAAGGTGGAGATGAATTCTGCATTTTCTTAGATAATTGCACCGGCGAAGAAGTAAGGGAAAAGCTGGAGCAGTTTACAAAAAAGAAGCGTTCTTTCTGGTATGAAGGTGAAAAAGTGACATATACTATTTCCCTGGGATATGCAGAGTATCCGTTGCAGGGACAAAACTATTCACGGTTGATGCGCTGTGCAGATGCAGCACTTTATGAAGTAAAGCTTGACGGGAAAAATGGCTGTCTTCAGTACCGGGAAGGAATTGGACTTGAAATCAGAAAGCAGCTTGGATTTGCATTGAAGGATGTTTCGGAAAATCTTCCGGGAGCATTTATTATTTATAAAGCAGATAGAGAAAATGATGAAATTCTTTTTGCAAACCATGAGATGATCCGTCTCACCGGATGCAGGAACATGGCAGAACTGCAGGAGTATACAAAAGGAAGCTTCCGTAACCTGATTGAAGAAGGAGAAAGAGAGCAGGTTGAAGAAAGTATCTGGCAGCAGATAGGGGGAGGACATTCCAATGATTATGTACACTTCCATCTGCGGAAAGCAGATGGAACCTCACTGAGGGTGCTTGACCATGGCAGAATTGTGGAAAATGGACGATACGGCAGAGTGTTCTATGTACTGATGGTGGACTGGAATTCTACAAAGCGGCATTACAGGGATGTATTTTAAAGACTGTAAAATATGATAAAAAAGAAAGAGGTATAGGATGATGAAGAAAAAATTAATCACTATCGTAATGGGAATGGTATTTTGGGCTGGATTATTTGGAGGATGTGGCCAGACAGAGGTGAAGCAGGATAATGCAATCACAAATAGCAGCGAAGAGGGAAAAGAAGAAGGAACAGCAGAAGAAAAAGAATTAACAGGAACCATTGATGAGATAAAGGATTTTATGTTTGTTGTGACAGATGAGAATGATACGCCATATAGTTTTACTTTTGAAGAAAAACCGGAGGGATTGGAAAATGTCAGCAATGGAGATACTGTAACGGTAAAATATACAGGAACAATTTCTGAGGTAGATCCGTTTGAGGGAGAGGTATTATCTGTTGAAAAGGCAAAATAAAATCAAAACAACAATGAGATTGTCAGCAGCAATGGTATTCCTGTCCATGCTGCTGTGTGCCTGTACAGAAGCATCGCAGAATCAGGAGATGCCGGCTGCAACATATATGGGAGGAAAAGACACCATTGCCGGGATTTGTGAAGAACTGGAATCAGCAGGAGCTTCCCATGTAGATACATTTCGGGAATGGACGACTGATTTCGCGGATACTGCAGGAAAAAATGCCGGACTGGAGGATAGCTGGTCAGATCCCGGAAAAATGAAAGCAGATATTGGAAAATGTATGGATGGCTGGGAACAGAACCATGACTATTCGGATGCTGATTGCAGAATGACAGCGTTTCTTCTGCTGGATGGTGTGCTCCGTGCAGAATCGACAGAAGACAGCTATGAGGGTACCTACTTAATGTTTGATACAGAAGCAATAGATAATGTGGACAGGTATGAAAGCATAAAAGAGAATAAAAATGTGTTCACCACACTCTATGGAGAAAAAAGTGTAACAGATGGCAGTCACCCGGAAAATACATTTTCCGATAGCTGGAAACATTATGGATTTCAAGTGGATAGTGACAGGCTCTCTCTTCTTAGCATAGTAATATATGACCCATATTCGGATGTTGTTTTTGTGGGGCATACCGGTGTTCTGATAAAGTACAGTGACTATTATTTGTTTATAGAAAAAATCGCTTTTGAACAGCCGTATCAGGCAACAAGGGTGCATAATATGGATGAATTGCTCGATATTATGTCGCTAAGACCGGAATATTTTGGAGAAGAGGGTGAAGCAGGTCCCTTTGTTTATTGTAATGGAGAATATCTCGGAACATTAAAGAAAAATATTTAAAGAAGTAAATATTTTACAACTTATGTGGAGCTGGAGTAAAAGTCAGATAGATGTAATTTGCAAAAAACCGCCGCCTCATCGTTCGAAAAAGGACGATGAAGCGGCGGATATCATATAACCAGAATGACTGTAATGGAACTGCAGCCACAGAGACGTTTTATTTATTGGCACCGTCAGCATCAATTACAGATTGAATCTGTTTCATCAGGGTATCATAGTTGTCCTGATTATCAATTCCACCGAGCATCGGATCACCCACAATATTACCATTTCTATCGACTAGAATTGTGGTAGGGAATGCCATAATATTAGAGGCATATTTACCTGCATCTGAAGCAGAGTCAATAGAAAGATTGCGGTATGCTGCCCCCTGGCTTTCCAGAACAGCTGCAGCTTCTTTGATGGCATCCTCGTTTCCGTCAAAGGTTTCTGTATTGATTCCAACTACTTCACCCCCCATGGATTTGATGGTATCATTTAATTCATTAAGCTTAGATAGCTCGGCAACACAAGGCTTACAGCCGGTAAACCAGAAATTAACGACAGTTACTGCGTTTCCGGAAAACAAGCTTTCATCGACAGAATTACCATCATAATCCTGACCGGAGAAATTCCTGAAAGGAGAGGTATCGTCAGAATTATCCTTCTGGGAGGCATTGTCAGATGCTGTATTGTCCTTTTCGATTGCTGCTATCTGTTCCTCGATTTTTCGAATTGTTTCAATATCATCTGTAAGAGTTTTTAATTCATCGTCTGTAAATGAGTCTTTATTTGATTCGACGGTGGCAGCCAAATAGTCGGCGTAATTTCCACTTGGATCAGCAGTGCTTTTATTCATCATGCCAAATGCTTTGTTCCATGCATCTTCATGCTCGGCAAAAAGCTGATTCTCCTGCTGATATAAATCATCCAGCGTAGTGTTGGAGCTGCCGGAAGCTTCAGAGGCGGCTTCGGTCTGGGTATCGCGGGAAGCTTCTGTGTTTGAAGTTCCTTTTCCACTACAAGCTGTAAACAATAATGCTGTACAGAGGGTAAAAATAGAAATAACGGTTCTTTTTGTTTTCATGAATAAGTTCTCCTTTGAATAATTGGTAATAAGATTAATAGTTACTTTTTTTGAATATTGTGGGCTGCGGATGCCCTTTTTTCACATGGCATGCCCATAAACTGATAGTGGATGGCATCTTTAGGACAGGCTTTTATACATGCTCCGCATCGTATGCATTCCGGATGATCCGGGGTCTTAAGCACATCAACATCCATTTTACAGGCATTGGAACATTGACCGCATCCGACACATTTACTGTTTTCAACCTTAATTTTAAGAAAGCTGACCTTGTTAAACAGTGAGTAGATTGCCCCGAGAGGACAAATCCATTTGCAGAAGGGTCTGTAAAACAAAATACTTAACACAACAACTGTAATTAAAATAAGGCATTTAAAAGAAAAAAGCTTTCCCAGTGCAGATCGTATGGCAGCATTTCCCAGTGAAAGAGGTATAGCCCCTTCCAGAACGCCTTGAGGACAAATGTATTTGCAGAAGAACGGATCCCCCATTCCAATGGAGTTCGTTACAAACATTGGCAGAAGTATAACGAAAACAATAAGGATAAGATATTTTAGGTATCTTAGTGGCTTCAGCCGGGCTGTAGAAAATTTTTTCCCGGGAATTTTATGGATTAAATCCTGAAACCATCCAAACGGACACAAAAAACCACATATAAATCGCCCAAGTGTCACACCGAGTAAAATAAAAAATCCTGTTATGTAGTATGAAAATTTAAATCGCGATGAACCGACAACTGCCTGAAAGGCTCCGATAGGACAGGCTCCGGATGCAGCGGGACAGGAATAACAGTTTAATCCGGGTACACATACCGTTTTAGCACTGCCCTGATATATTTTACCCTTGAATAAATTGGGAATATGAATATTAGTAAGCAGCGTGGCAGCTGCCTGTATCCATCCACGTATTCCGGCAGCTCTTTTTGATATTATTTTTTTATTCTTATCCAATTCCGACACACTCCAGACATAATTTTATTGCTTTGCCAAGTACGGCAGCCGCTTCACCTCTGATTGCACCATAGCTGACCATAGTGATACCGGTGATAAGCAAGGCAATTTGAGATATTTTTTGGTACTTCAAGATATCGTTGCTCCTTTCAATTGTTGAATTTATTGACCTGCTGACCTGGGTATTATACAATAGTAGTTGTAAAATTTTTGTTAAGAAACAGGTGAAAGCTTTTGAGATTATTAATAGTTGAAGATGAGAAACAAATATGTGACACAATTGCAAAAAGTCTGTATGATGCCGGTTACGAGGTGGATACCTGCTATGACGGGGAAGAGGCACTGGAATGCATTCTGACGGAGGATTATGATTTGATTGTTCTGGATCTGAATCTGCCGGGTATGGATGGAATGGACATTTTAAGGGAACTTAGACAGAAAAATGAGGAGACGAAGGTCCTGATATTATCTGCAAGAGGACAGATTGCCGATAAGGTTGAGGGACTGGATGCAGGTGCAAACGATTATATGGAAAAACCGTTTCATTTGCAGGAGCTTGAGGCACGTATCAGAAGCCTGACAAGAAGAAAATTTGTGCAGAAGGATATATGCCTGGAAAGCGGTGAAATTAAGTTCAATACGATAAGACGCGAGGCATATGCAAAAGGGAAAATGGTTCCCCTGACAAGAAAAGAAAATGGTATTCTGGAATATCTTCTTCTTAATCTTGGCAGACCGGTCAGCCAGGAGGAACTGATAGAGCATGTCTGGGATGCATCCGTGGATAGCTTTAGCGGCTCCATCAGAGTGCATATGTCGTCACTCAGAAGAAAACTAAAGTCCGTGCTTGGATATGATCCGGTTTTGAACAAGGTGGGAGAGGGGTATAAAATACGAGAGGAGTCCGATAAATGAGAAGAATGTCGCTGCAGTGGAGGCTTACCTGTATCATTACATTATATATTGCGGTTATATGTGGATGCCTGACTATGCTGGTCTATAAAAACGGTGTGTATTATATGGATTCCCTGCAGGAGGCTGTTGATGCACAGGGAGATGGAAATGAAAATGAATCAGACGAAATATATATCAGTATTCCGGAAGATAAGTGGGATGAATTTGCAAATGATTTTTCGGTCCAGGTATACAACAATAAGACGGATTACAAAAAAAGCAGCCTGATAATTTCAACTTTATTGGCACTTCTTGGTGGAGTGGCTACATATTTTATAAGTGGACGTGCCCTCAGGCCGATTAGAGAGTTTTCGGATAAAATCGAAGAAGTGCAGGCACAGAATCTGGCAGATTCACGGATAGAAGAAAACCAGGTGAAAGAACTGAACCAGCTTAGTACTTCGTATAACAAAATGCTGGAACGCCTTTCGGATGCCTTTGAGATACAAAGACAATTTACTGCAAATGCAGCGCATGAGCTTCGGACCCCGCTGTCTTTAATACAGGTACAGCTTGATTTATATAATTCCACCAGACATCCGGGCAATGATAGGGATACTTTACAGACGATAAAGATGGTTACGGAACAGAATGACAGGCTCAGCAGGATGGTAAAGACACTTCTTGACATGAGCGAACTTCAGACGGTGGGGAGAGATGAGAAAATTGCAGTTGATGCTCTTGTTGATGAAGTACTGGCAGATTTGGAACCTCTGGCACAGGAAAAAAATATAAAGCTTGCTGGAAAATGCAAGAACACAACAATGGTCGGAAGTGATATTCTTATTTACAGGCTGGTATATAATCTTGTTGAAAATGCAATAAAATATAATCATTCAGGTGGACAGGTTACAGTTACTGCGTATCAGAAGGAAAAGCATGTTTATCTGTCAGTAGAGGATACAGGGAACGGAATCCCGGAGGAACTACGGGAGCGTGTGTTTGAACCATTCTTTCGTGTGGATAAATCCAGAAGCAGGGAACTGGGGGGCGTAGGTCTGGGACTTGCTCTGGTTCATGAAATTGTGAGAGTGCATGATGGCAGTATAACAGTTAAGTCCAGTCCGTCTGGCGGGACGATTTTTGATGTGATTTTTTAAAGAGAATAAATATACCTGATGTGCTTTTGGACAGCCTGAAATGGGAGGAAAGAAGATGCTGGAACGAAAAAAAGTCCGTGCAGCCAATGAAGATTTACCGGTAATTATGGAAATGAATGCAGCCAGTAAAATGAAACTGGAAAAAAGAATGATAAACCTGTCCTTTATTGGAAGTGTACTCTTTGTAGTGGCAGAAGGAGTTATGGCATATATCAGCCATTCCCATGCAATACTGATGGACTGCGTATTTGATGTGACAGATTTAATAATGATAGGACCGTTTCTGGTGCTGGTGCCACTGTTGTACCGTCCGGTAACGGAACGCAGACCGTATGGATTTTCCCAGGTGGAATCTTTATTTCTGGTAATCAAGTATAGTGTACTTTTAGTAGTTACCATCCAGCTTTTAATCGACAGTGTGCAAAGCATCCTGCATGGCGGACATATGGTAAATGCCAGCCAGCTTGCAGGCTTTGAGTTTGGCGTGTTTGCCGGCTGTCTTATCATCTATTTCCTGCTTCATTATTTCAGTAAACGATATGCATCTGTGGTAGTAAAAGCAGAAATGTATAACTGGAAATTAGATGTAGTCAGCAGCTTTGGCGTATTCGCCGCATTCTTCGGACAGTTCCTTCTGCAGAAGACACCGTACGAATGGCTGGCACCGTACATAGACCCGGTAGTAGCAATTGTGATGGCATTAATCCTAATTGTAGAACCGGTGAAAATGATATTGCATGGACTCAGGGAGCTGGTGCTCTTTGCACCGGAGCAGGAAGTGATGGACCAGATACGTTCCATTGCAGAACAATATATGCAGACCTGTTCCTATACGATAGAATTTTTGGATGTCATCCAGACCGGACGAAAAACCTGGGTGGAAATATACATAGACAGCCCCAACGATATTATTACAATGCAGTCCCTCACCAGAATCAGAAATGGAATCCGGGAAGAATTAAAGAAATACTTTGACCAGATTTATGTAGAACTGATACCGGATTTGCCGGAATAAAAATAATACCGGACACAGGTGCCGGAGTGTATAAAAAAGTGCCGATGGAATATTCCACCGGCACTTTTTATGAAACGGAGATGGCGGGATTCGAACCCGCGTGCCCCGGAGGGCTAACGCATTTCGAGTGCGCCCCGTTATGACCGCTTCGATACGTCTCCGAATGAATGGATCACAGAGGATTCTACTGTGAGACACTCGATTAGTATATCATATCTGGTTGATTTTGCAAGATGCTTTCGCGAAAAGTCTTGAAATAAGTTTTTTCGGGAGATACTATTTTTATAGCATAACAGGAGGGTAAGGTATGGAAAATAAGACACGGGAAGCAATCCGGTTTGAGGGAAGCGTGCAGGGCGTTGGATTCCGCTACCGGATGTCACAGCTTGCAAGACACTACGATGTGACGGGATGGGTCAGAAATGAGTACGATGGAAGCGTCTCGGCAGAACTGCAGGGGAGACGGGAGGCGATCGACGAGATCATTGCGCGCCTTAGGGAGGATTCCTATATTTATCTGGACAGAGTGAGCCGGCAGAAACTCGAATTAAACGAAGAGGAGCGGGCATTTTCCGTGCGCTATTAGGCGCTACGGCGCGCTGGTGCTGTGAAACACAGTTGCAAAATGGCGTCGAAGAGGGTAATATTCTATATAGAAAAACTGCGGTCCGGATGCGGACCCACAGACCATGAACTGATGGTACGAAAAGACGGAAACAGGAGGAGAAGCAGATGAAGAGAATCGGTATGTTGACGAGTGGCGGAGACTGCCAGGCATTGAATGCTGCCATGCGCGGTGTTGTTAAAGGACTCAGCGAGAACGTGGATGAATTGGAAGTATATGGTTTTTTGAATGGCTATAAAGGTCTGATTTACGGGGACTACCGGCTGCTGACATCCGCGGATTTCTCCGGTATTCTGACGAAAGGCGGCACGATTCTCGGATCATCGCGACAGCCGTTTAAGCAGATGCGTGTGCCGGATGCAAACGGACTGGATAAGGTGGAGGCGATGAAGGCGACCTACCACAAGCTCAACCTGGACTGTCTGGTGATCCTCGGAGGAAACGGAACACAGAAGACGGCGAACCTGCTTCGGGAAGAGGGGTTAAATATTATCCATCTGCCGAAGACGATCGACAACGATATTTACGGGACGGACGTCACATTCGGATTTCAGAGTGCCATCAATATCGCCACAGATTGCATTGACTGTATCCACACGACGGCAGCGTCCCACAACCGCGTCTTTATTGTTGAGGTCATGGGGCATAAAGTCGGCTGGCTGACGCTTTATGCTGGCGTTGCGGGGGGCGCGGATATTATTCTGCTTCCGGAAATACCGTACGACATCGAGAAAGTGATTGCCGCGATCAACAAGCGCACGAAGGCAGGAAAAGGATTTACCATACTTGCGGTTGCCGAGGGAGCCATCTCCAAGGAGGATGCGGCGCTCTCCAAGAAAGAGTACAAGGAAAAAGTGGCAAAGCGGAAATATCCGTCTGTTTCCTACGAGATTGCAGACCGTATATTCAAGGAGACCGGCGTCGAGGTGCGCGTGACTGTACCGGGTCACACACAGCGCGGCGGAAGCCCATGTCCGTATGACCGTGTGCTCTGCACGAGACTCGGTTCGGCGGCGGCAAAAGCGATCATGGACGAGAACTACGGCAACATGGTTGCCATGGTCAATGGCAAGATCAAATATGTACCGCTCGGAGACGTGGCGGGCAAATTAAAAACGGTCGATCCGAACGACCAGATGATAAAAGAAGCAAAGCGGATTGGAATCAGCTTTGGAGATTAAGGTGAGGGAAAAGCATGTCATATCAGGCATTATATCGTAAGTTCCGTCCGCAGGAGTTTGACGATGTAAAAGGACAGGATCATATTGTAACAACGTTAAAGAATCAGATTAAAGCAGACAGAATCGGACATGCTTATCTATTTTGCGGAACCAGAGGAACGGGAAAGACGACGATTGCCAAGATTTTTGCGAAGGCGGTCAACTGTGAGCATCCGGTGGACGGGAGTCCGTGCGGGGAATGTCCGACATGCAGGGCGATTGCGGCGGGCAATTCCATGAACGTGATTGAGATCGATGCGGCTTCCAACAACGGCGTCGACAACATCCGCCAGATCCGCGAGGAGGTGGAGTACCGTCCGACCGAAGGAAAATACAAAGTCTACATTATCGATGAGGTGCATATGCTTTCCATAGGAGCGTTCAATGCACTGCTTAAGACCCTGGAGGAACCGCCGGCGTATGTCATTTTTATTCTGGCGACCACCGAGGCGCACAAGATTCCGATCACGATTCTATCACGGTGCCAGCGCTATGATTTCCGCAGAATCTCGATCGACACGATCACTGCCCGCCTGCGGGAACTGATGGATGCGGAGCAGGTGACGGTGGAGGACAGGGCGCTGCGCTATATCGCCAAGGCGGGAGACGGCTCGATGCGTGACGCGTTAAGCCTTCTGGATCAGTGTATCGCTTTTTACCTGGGACAGGAGCTCACTTACGACAAAGTGCTGGATACGCTCGGAGCAGTCGACACAGAGATTTTCAGCCGCCTGCTGCGGCAGATCCTCGATAAAAATATCACGGGGGCAATCCAGACCGTGGAGACGCTCGTGATCGAAGGACGGGAGTTAGGGCAGTTTGTCACGGATTTCACATGGTATCTGCGCAATCTGATGCTGGTGCAAAGCTCGGACGATATGGAGGATGTGCTTGACATCTCTTCGGAAAATCTGGCGCTCCTGAAAGAAGAGGCGTCTATGGTGGACGCCGATATTCTGATGCGCTATATCCGCATTTTCTCGGAGCTTGGCAGCCAGATCAAATATGCCAGCCAGAAGCGGATTCTGATTGAAATTGCAGTAATTAAGTTATGTAAACCTGAAATGGAAAAAGATTACACGTCCCTGGTGGACCGCATCGACAGCCTGGAGAAGAAACTGGAAAAAGGCGTTGTGATGGCGGCACCGGGGAGTGCCAGGCAGGGCGTAGGTGGAAGCGCGCAGGGGGCACAGGGAGGCTCGCTGCCCAAGGCAGAACTGCCCAAGGCGATTCCGGAGGATGTGAAGCAGGTGCTGACAAACTGGGGCGGCATCTTATCGCAGCTTACCGGCGTGACAAAGACGTATCTTAAGATGGCGACCCGGTCGCTCGGACCGAACGGGGAATTGATGCTGGTGTTCGATGACAAAAACGCTTATGAGTACGTCGAGCAGAACCGTTCGGATTGCCAGGACGCATTAAAAGCGGCAGCGGCGGACCGGATCGGCAAAGAGGTTGCGATTCTGGTGAAGTTAAACGATACGGGGCATGCCAGTGACGAGGTCTATCCGGATCTGGGCGCGCTCATTCAGATGGACATCGAGGAAGAGGATTTTTAAAGCTGGACGAATCACACAATTTATATTATGATAGATGGAACAGTCCTAAGAGAAAAGCAGGAGGAAGCAGACATGGCAAAAAGAGGTGGATTCCCGGGCGGTATGCCGGGTAATATGAATAACCTTATGAAGCAGGCGCAGAAAATGCAGCGCCAGATGGAAGAGGCTCAGAAGGAGTTAGAAGAGAAGGAAGTGACTGCGGCAGCGGGCGGCGGAGCTGTGGAAGTGACGGTATCCGGCAAGCATGAGATAACGAAAGTAAAGCTTTCCCCGGAGGTTGTGGATCCGGATGACATCGAGATGCTGGAGGATCTGATTATGGCGGCGGCAAACGAGGCCTACCGTCAGTTAGACGAGTTTTCCCAGAGTTCCATGGCAAAGATTACCGGCGGCATGGGCGGACTTGGCGGAATGCCATTCTAATAGAATTTATAACTGCACCTGTGTGGCGATCGCGCTGTACGGGTGCAGTTTTGTTTTATGGCACTGCCGCTTTAGCGGGTAAATACCGTCTGCTGATAAGCAAGGCGATGAGAAGATCACGACTTCTGCCTGAAATAAGTATGACGTGCTTCTTAACATTGCTTATCAGCAGACGGCAATGTCTATCTGATGCGGCAGTGCCATGAAACAAGAGCTACCTGCGTGGGGGCACATGGTGCTCAGAGCTTTGCCTTGAATACCTCGTCGGCGGGATAGCCGCCGGCGCACTTCTGCATGCCGCGCTGGATGCTGTCGGCGGAGGTACCCCAGTCCTTGTCCTTGTTGCGGTAGTCGTTTTTTTCCACAAACCAGGACACTTCCTTCTGGAGCCGGTCGAGATTCTCCTGCATCAACGAAAAAGCTTTGGGATAAAACTCTTTTTTCTCGTCATCGGTCAGTTTGTCCTCGGCTGTCTCGATCAGATCACCAAAGTGCGGCAGGCAGAATCCTCTGCTTTTTTCAAAAAGTGCGCGGAATTCCTCATTTTTCTTATACAGGTCGAAAAAAGTATCCAGATAACGGCCGTAGATCTGATGGAAATGGTCGCAGACATAGCAGTCGGTGGTCTTAGCGGCGATCCATGCGCCGAGAGGCGTTTTGGGCGCATTCCCGGATGAGACATCCGTGTGCTTCATGCGTTTGATAAAGCTGGATTTGCCGGGCGTAAAATGTGCCAGCTCATCGCCGAGCTCCTGGTTCAGCTTTTTTAAGTGTGTGCTTAAGATCAGGGCGTTGCCGAGCCGGTTGCCGTAGTCGTACATCATCTTGAAGTGGTGGCGGCAGAAACCGGTGGCGTCTGTTTTGGCACGGATATCATCTTCCATATAGGCAGAGCCGAGGATGAAGGAGATGGCATGCTGCTCGGCCTCGCGTTCCAGGTAGCAGAAAGGACATTCGTCGTCTGCGTGGAAGGCATTCATCAAAGGGATGGTTGCAATCGTTTCTTTCATGGTAATCTCCGTTTCTTTTCATACAATCTGTGAATAAATCCAGTATAGCATACCAGAGGAAGAAAAATCAAAACCGCCTTGTAAAATGCGGCGTTATCAAGTAATATATATAAGGCTGCAGGGAAAGCCTGGCAGTGTTGACAGGAAGTTTGAGGGAGAGAATGGAATACTATAGCAGACAGATCAGCAAGTTAATACAGGAATTATCCGCCCTGCCGGGAATCGGCACGAAGTCTGCACAGCGTCTGGCATTTCACATTCTGAATATGCCAAAGGAGCAGGTGGAGGAGCTTTCTTCTGCGATTTTGGACGCAAAGCAGAATGTGCGGTATTGCAAGGAATGTTTTACGCTGACAGATGAGGAAATCTGTCCGATCTGCAGCGACAGTTCCAGGAACCATAAGGTCATTATGGTGGTGGAGAACACGAGGGATCTCGCGGCATACGAGAAGACACAGAAGTATGACGGGGTATATCATGTGCTGCACGGCGCGATCTCACCCATGCTCGGAATCGGGCCGGGGGACATCAAACTCAAAGAACTGATGCAGCGCCTGCAAAAGGATGTGGATGAGGTCATCATTGCGACGAATTCCAGCCTGGAGGGGGAGACGACGGCAATGTATATCAGCAAACTGATCAAACCGACCGGTATAAAAGTTACGCGGATTGCGAGCGGTGTGCCGGTGGGCGGCGATCTGGAATATATTGATGAGGTGACGCTTCTGCGCGCGCTTGAGGGGCGCACGGAACTGTAGTGACCGCATGAGAAAAGGATGCAACTGTCCGGCATCTGGGGCGGGCGGATGACAATCAGATATAAGAAAGGACCATGACACGACATGACGAATCTGGAACTTCAAAAGACAGCAAATGAAATTCGCAAAAGCATTGTAACAGCGGTGCACAGTGCAAAAGCGGGACACCCGGGCGGATCGCTCTCGGCGGCAGATATTTTCACATATCTGTACTTTGAGGAGCTGAACATTGATCCGAAGAATCCGAAGATGGCGGATCGTGACCGGTTTGTGTTGTCCAAAGGACACACGGCACCCGGACTTTACGCTGCGCTTGCAGAGCGTGGATTTTTCCCTAAGGAGGATCTGGTGACGCTGCGCCACACAGGATCCTATCTGCAGGGACATCCGGATATGAAGCATATTCCGGGCGTGGATATGTCGAGCGGTTCTCTGGGACAGGGGCTCTCGGTGGCAGTGGGAATGGCTGCGGCAGGAAAGTTTGATAAGAAAGATTACCGTGTATATGCACTTTGCGGTGACGGAGAGATCCAGGAGGGACAGATCTGGGAGGCTGCCATGTGGGCAGGCTTTAAGAAGCTGGATAATCTGGTGGTGATCGTGGATAACAATAACCTTCAGATTGACGGTTCCATCGATACAGTATGTTCCCCGTACCCGATCGACAAAAAGTTCGAGGCGTTCAATTTCCATACGATCAACATCAACGGAAATGATTTTGACGAGATCCGTGCGGCTTTTGCGGAGGCGCGGGCGACCAAGGGAATGCCGACGGCGATTATCGCAAAGACATTAAAGGGAAAAGGTGTTTCATTCATGGAGAATGCCGTTGACTGGCACGGAAAAGCACCGAATGATGATGAATATAAGATCGCAATGGAAGATCTGGAAAAGGCAGGTGCAGCATTATGTCAGAATTAGGAAAGAAGATTGCAACCAGAGAGAGTTACGGCAACGCACTGGTAGAGCTTGGAAAAGAGCATGAAGATCTGATCGTGCTGGACGCGGATCTGGCAGGTGCGACAAAGACCGGCATTTTTAAGAAGGCATTTCCGGAGCGCCACTGGGACATCGGTATTGCAGAGGCGAATATGACAGGAATCGCGGCAGGTCTTGCAACCTGCGGAAAAGTTCCGTTTATCAGTTCTTTTGCAATGTTTGCGGCGGGCAGAAATTACGAGCAGGTGCGCAACTCGATCGGTTACCCGCACCTCAATGTGAAGATCGGAGCGACCCATGCGGGAATCTCCGTGGGTGAGGACGGAGCAACCCATCAGTGCCTGGAGGATCTGGCTTTGATGCGCGCGATCCCGGGAATGGTCGTGCTCAATCCTGCGGACGATGTGGAGGCGCGCGCGGCAGTGCATGCGGCGTACGATCACGTGGGACCGGTGTACCTGCGTTTTGGACGACTGGCGGTTCCGGTATTTAATGACGAGGCGACCTACCGGTTTGAGATTGGCAAGGGAATTGTGTTAAAAGAGGGAAAAGATGTCTCGGTATTTGCAACAGGATTGTGTGTGAACGAGGCGAGAGAGGCGGAGAAGCTTCTGGCAGCAGACGGTATTGACGCGGAGATTATCAACATCCATACGATCAAGCCGCTGGATGAAAAGCTGGTGCTGGCGTCTGCAGCAAAGACCGGAAAAGTGGTAACGATCGAGGAGCATTCCGTGATCGGCGGACTGGGAAGCGCCGTATGCGACATCCTTTCCGAGAAGCAGCCGACGAAAGTCATGAAGATCGGTATCAACGATGTGTTCGGAGAGTCCGGTCCGGCGCTGGAACTGATTCAAAAGTATGGACTGGATGCCCAGAGCATCTACGAGAAAGTAAAGGCGTTTGTAAAACAGAATTAGAGAAAAATGCAGATAAGGCCGCGGGGATTGTAGCTTCCCCGCGGCTTTTGTGATTCCGGGAAACGTTTTGCCAGAAGAGACGGAAAGCTGTCGAAACATTTTTTCGGACAAGCCCATAATATTTCAAAATATGCAGAGGGCTTGTGGTACGATTTCCCCGAGAAAAGGCTGTAAAATCCATGTGCGCGTATTGCGCGGATACGCAGCTGGATGCGGAAAGGGGAATCGTGTGGCATGATAGAGATTATTCACCAGGAACAGACGGAAGAAAAGGTACAGAGGGAACTGCCAAGAGAAATCAAACAGATCGGGTCGCCGGATGCAGGGGAACGGATTTATGTGGAAGATACCGTGTACCGCAGAATGCATCCGCATGGCGGTGTGGAAGAAAAAACGGCATATGTGCTGCTGGGAAAATTTGAGAACTGCATGGGCAGAGAGTGCACGTTTGTGGAAGCGGTTATTCCGTTGAATGAAATCCTGTTTGACCGGGACATTCCGGTCTGGGACGATCACACGTGGGCATACATATATAAGCAGTTAAAGCCGGAGCATGATCCGTTCGTGATTGTGGGATGGGCGCTGGATATCAAGGGACAGCTTCCCAATATGACAGCGCATCTGGAGGCGCTGCATCAACGGAATTTCGGTGGAAAGCGCCAGATTCTTTTTCTGATGGACAGCCTGGAATGTGAGGAGGCGGTCTACGGCAGCCGGAACGGGCACCTGTACAGAAGAGATGGATTTTACATTTATTACCAGCACAGGCAGGTGCCAGAGGAGAACGACCTCTGGAAAAAAGAGGAAAAAGAATTTTACCGGGAAATGGATGTGGAAGGGGAAGAGAAGCCAAAACCGGCAGTGCCAGTAAGCGCCGGGGAGCGGGAAGCACCGGCAGACATGGAAAAAACGTCGGACGATAATGAAAGTGCAGGAATATACCGAGATCTTTACCGCAGGAGGATACAACAGGAAGCCGGGCGGCAGGAGGCCCGGGAAAGACCCGCGTATGCAGCTACAGTTTTGCTGGGGGCGGTTGTGTGCGTGCTTGGTGTGACCGCATATCTGAATCATGAAAAGATGGCGGAGATGGAACAGACGCTCGCACAGATGAAGGGAACCCGGTATGTGACAGAAGCGCAGACGGCGGACGCGGAGACGGAAGAGACGGAGCGGATGCCGTCTGTGGCGGTAGAGACGGTGATGGGGAATGTCGAAAAACAGGAACTGTCTGCGGAAGCGGCAGGAATGCAGGAAGATGTTACAGCACAGCAGGCGGAGACGGCGCAGGGAGCACAGGGGACGGCAGAGTCAGCGGAAAATGTGACGGCAAATGCAGCAGCAGGAACTGCAGCGGGATCGGAAACTGCGGGGGATACGGCGGCAGCCGGTGGACAGGCATGCGCAGACGCAGCGGGCACGTCGGTGGAGGCGCAGACGCAGGGCACGGCATCCACGGACGGGAGCCTGGCGGCACAGACCCAGGGCACGACGACAGCTGCCGGGAATGCATCCGTGGAGAATACACAGGAGGCGGCAGCACAGACCGCGGCGCAGATGTATCTGTCACAGGGATATTACGATGTGCAGAAGGGAGACAGCCTTGTGGGAATCTGCCGGAAAATATACCAGACGACGGCAATGCTGGACAAGCTCTGTGAGGTCAACGGCATTGAGGATGAAAATGCCATCTACGCCGGTCAGCGTCTGATTCTGCCGAATTAAAAAAATAGTGAAACGGGAATACACACATGCTATAATGTCCATAAGCAGTTGAAGGATAGGCAGCATAGAAACGAGGAAGTATGGCAGAAAAAAACAAAAGCGGATTTCATACGGTAGGGGATACCGATATGGAGGAATATAACCGTAAAATAAAGGAACATCGCAGAAAGGTTCTGCGCCGCACCGTGATTGTGACGGCGGTCATTCTTCTGGTGCTGACCGGACTGGGACTTTACATGGCGCTCCGCCATTATGAAAACTATGACATTATGTCAACCGCGGAGCGGTCGGATACGGATGCGACACATTTTACGGAATTTCAGGGAAATATTTTAAAATACAGCAATGACGGGGCATTTTATCTGGATGCCGCGAATGAACTGATCTGGAACCAGACGTATGAGATGTCGTCGCCGAAGCTGGATACCTGCGGAAATTATCTGAGCATCTACGACAAGGGCGGGACAAAAATTTATATCTTAACACCGACAAAGCTTGTGGGAAGCATTGAGACAACCATGCAGATTCAGCAGGTATGCGTGGCGGAGCAGGGGACGGTTGCGGTTCTGATGAAAAAAGACAAGGCGGCGTACCTTGCGCTGTATGACAGAGAGGGCAACAGCCTGGCGGAAGGGGAGATCCACGGCCAGAACGGGGGATACCCGATCGCCATTGCGCTTTCCAATGATGCGGTAAAGCTGGCGGTATCCATGATCAATATCAATGAAGGAAGCGTCAAGAGCACAATCGCGTTTTATAATTATGGCACGGTTGGCCAGAACGAAATCGATCACTGTGTGGGTGTGAATAATTACGATGATATGGTCATTCCAGAGATGGAGTTTACCTCCAACGACCGGATGGTTGCGTTCGGCGATACGAAAGCAGTGATCTTTGAGGGCGCGCAGAAGCCGCAGGCAATCGCGGAGATCCCGATGGATGAGAAGACAAAAAGTATTTTTTACAATGAGCACTATATCGGAATCGTGACCGGCAATGAGGATGAGGCGGTGACCAATCATCTGGCGGTGTATGATGAAAACGGAAAGCTGGTCATGGAAAAGGATTTCGGTCTGGACTACAGCAGTATCGAATTTTTGACCAATAATGAGATCTGTATCCGGAACGCAAATGTCTGCGACATCTATACGGTGCATGGTGTTTATAAGTTTCACCATGAGTTTGAAGAAGAACTTTTTGAGATTATACCGGGAAAATTAAAATTGAACTACACGCTTGTGCTCAAAGATACGACACAGCGGATCAGATTAAAATAAGGAGGAGATTATGAACTGGGTATTGATGCTTGTCCTCCTGGTGTTGGTGTGCTGTGCAATCTACGGCTACACAAAGGGATTTTTAAGGATTGTTTTTTCACTTGTCGCATGGGTGATTGTGCTGGTGTTTGTCTCGTGGGCAACGCCGCATGTCAGCCAGTGGATACAGGAGAATACAACCATTTACGAAAAAATAGAAGCTGCGTGTGAGGAATCTGTGCGGCGTGCGGCGCAGGGAAAGATGGAAGAAGGCGCAGTGGAACAGTACGGAGAAGCCGGGGAACTGGGGCTGGATCTTCCGGAATCTGTGATGGCGCAGATCGTTTCGGGGGCTTCCGGCGTAGCGGACACTGTGCTTGCGGAGACCGGAGTATATGCAGGGATCGCGCAGAGCCTGGCAGGATTTATCGTGCAGGGAATTGCGTTTGTGACGGTGCTGATTCTCTCGTGGATTCTGGTGCACGTGATCTCGGCGCTGCTTGGAATCGTATCGCATATTCCGATATTAAAAGGTGTGAACCGCTTTACGGGAATGTTAGCGGGGCTGATGCAGGGACTTCTTATTGTGTGGATTGCGTTTTACATAGTTGCCCTTTGCAGTGCGGGAGAGACAGGGAGAGTGATTGTTTCCTATATAAATCAGAGCGCATTTCTGAAAGAACTGTATGAAAATAATATTCTTCTGTCTCTGGGAACGGGTTTTGCACGCTAAAAGGCATGAATTACAAGGGCTGCCGACAGTGAGGGGAAAATCCGTGAAAACTTTTTAAAAAAACTGTAAAAAGAGTGTTGACAATCTGAGATGCAGATGGTAGTATATACAAGCTGACCGCGAGAACAGCGGACAGGCAAAGCGCTTCTGAAAAAGAAGCAAAAGAAAATAAAAAAAGTTGTTGACAAACGGTTGACGGTATGATATAGTAAATAAGCTGTCGCCGAGAGATGACAACGATGAATGAGATTGAAAAATCCGTTCGGAAGTTGCGGAGCAACTTCTAAAGTCAATACGAAGTATTGACGATGTACATTGATAACTGAACAGTGAATAAACCTTGAAAGATCCTAAATTTCAAGCTGTCGATCAAGAGATTGAAAGACAGACGAACGTTCTTATAAAGAACAACCTAAAACAGTAAATTCAGAGTAACATCTGAATAAGCCAGATTATTCTGGAAAAGGAAACAAACTATAACATGAGAGTTTGATCCTGGCTCAGGATGAACGCTGGCGGCGTGCTTAACACA
>OJMH01001147.1_pt1 | contig 28470 bp, 27 predicted proteins | sample 1597111 | NCBI WGS metagenome assembly OJMH01 (sample SAMEA2452115, study PRJEB22498) | human gut metagenome | reverse complement strand
CCGTAGGGCAGCTTCAGCACCGTGACAATCTCGCACCCGTGTGCCGCCGCCAGCTGCTCCGCCGCCGCCCGGATGGCGGGCGATCCGTCAAAGTCGTATACCAGCAGGTAGGGCTTGCTCCGCCGGACGGGAACCGCCAGTTCCCGCCATGCCGCCGCCGGCAGAAGGAACACCGGATCCATAACTGCCTCCCCGCCGGTAATGCCAAGCTGTTCCAGAAGGGCAAGCCCGGAAGGCTCACGCACGGACACGTAATCCAGCGCCCCGATCCAAGCGCGTTGGCGTTCCGCCCACGCCGGATCGACCGCGTCCATGGCAAAGCTGGCGGCATAGGAGGCGCGCGTCACGCCCGCCGGCGCAAACTGCAGGTAGAAGGCAGGGTCGCGCCCGTTCGGGAACAGCGTGTTCCATATCTGGTCACTGCCCGCAAGGTACACATCCGCAGGCGGCGGCTCCGCGCACAGCGCCGCAAAGCTGTCATAGCGCGCTGTCAGCGGCAGGTACGTCCGGCGGAAGCTGTCAAAATTGCGCTTGCGCCGCCCCATACGCGCCGCCGCGCGCCCGGGGAATTTGGCAAGATTGAATGCCAGCCGCAGTCCCGGTCTGTCAAACCGGGGGCTTACCCCGCCCCACAGCCGGTAGTGCCCGGACAGGTAGTCCGGCTTGTAATCTATGATATGCGCATCGTGTCCCCGCTCCCGCAGGTAACGGCACAGGGCGTATGCCTGAAGCGCGGCGCCGACGTTATACACGTCATGGCAGGTTATAGTATTCACACGCATGAGCGGTTCCTCCTTCCATGCGGATCGTACGGATAATGCTTCTTTATTGTTCCCCGTCCGGGAACAGGAGACGGTACAGCTTTTCTGCCTCGGCTGCGTTGGTGTAGTCGCGCGAGCGGCAGGTATCGCAAAGACGCGCCATACGCGCAGGATCACGCAGGAGAGCGGCAATCCCGGCGGCACAGCACGCATTGTCCTGCGGGACGATGACGCCGTCCGCTCCGTCCTCCAGCTGGCTGGCGGAGGTCGCGTACCGGGCGATGACAACGGGACGTGCCAGCATCTGCGCCTCGCGTACAGTGACTGACTTGCCCTCGTAGCGGCTGGGCTGAACATACAGGTCGCACGCCCGGATGTACGGATACGGATTATCGCGCTTTCCGAGCAGGATGACGGCATCCTCCATGCCCGCCTCGGCGATGCGCCGACGGATCAGGGGTTCATCACCGCCGTAGCCAATGATGTACCATCGGATCGGCAGTCCGTCCGCCAGCAGACGGCGGGCAATATCCGGCACGTTATCAAAGTTCTTTGCTTCGCAGAAGCGTCCGACCGACAGGAGATTGATGTGTCCGTCGCGGCGCATCTCGTCCGCCGGCAGGAGCATTTCCGCGCGGCTTTCAACGAAGCGCTTTGCCAGAATATTCTCCATAACGAAAGAGCGGGCTGTCAGCGCAGGATGAACCGCATCAAATGCCGCCTTACAGGATTCCGAAACGTTGACCACATGGGTGCATTCCGACCACATTTTCTCCTCCAGGGGGTTATCCGGCGTAATCAGTGCACAGTCGGTGTGGAACCAACCCAACCGCACGGGAGCGGAAGTACGGCGGTTCATGATCCAATGCGGGTCAATGAAGGAAATCGCCATATCGTAATCGCCCCCGATGCGCGGCAGATGCCGGACAGCGTAGGCGTGCGTGCGTTGCTTCAGCGCGTGCCCGTAATCACGGAAGTGCATCTTCCGGTTCCGGACCGCCGTGACCAGCTTGGCGCGCAATCGCGCCCCTGCCACTACGGGGTGTCCCTGCCGGATTGCAGTCCGTATCGGATCGCAGAGCGCCCGATAGGCAGGTTGCTCCGGGAGCAGACGGACTGCATCCGGCAACAGCGGCAGTAACTCCCCTGTGTGCGCATACAGGAACAGATCCACCGAAACGCGGTCATAGTCCAGACTCCAAAGCAGACCGAGCAGGCTCGTTTCGGCACCGCCCAACTCCATGTTGGTGTGAAGGATCAGTATCTTCTTTTTCATAACCGGATATCAGCGCTTGCCGATCAGGTGCTGCAGGCGGTGCCACGGCTTGGACAGTCTGCTACGCAGGATTGCGCGGCGGCTCATCCAGCTTTTGGCGTACCAATGGATGGAGTATGTGTTTTTCGTCCTGCGCAGCTTGCCCAGCGCATCGTCATACGGATTGAAATAGTCTGCAGGATAAATGACGGCACTGCCCAGATCCTGCAACGTCCCGTTCTTGACCAGCCCGCAACGCTCCAGCGCCCGGGTGTTAAGGATGGGACATCCCACGGTGCCATGCTTGCCGTCCAACAGTTCATCATACTCAGCCAGCATGGCGCGCACGGCGGGATTCCCTGCCTCAGCGCCGAAGCCCAGTCCTGTCGCCACATAATCCCGATTTTCAAAGCCAAAGAATGCCTTATTGTCCAGCAGTGTGTCCATGCTGCGGACAATCTCCACATCCAAGTCAAAGTACAGTCCGCCCTCGCGCTCCAGAATCAACAGGCGCGCATAGTCGCTCAGGAAGGCGTATTTCTTCTCCCGGATACACATTTCGGTGTACCCGTTCATGTTCACGTCAAAGTTGTCCTCGTTCCACTCGATAATCTCATAGTCCGGGCAGAATCTATGCCAGCTGGCGATGCATTTCTTAGCCTTCTCGTTCTTCTCGCCCCGCCCGAACCAGCAGTAATGTATCTTCTTGGGGATCATATTTATGACCTTCCTTTCTCACCGGCGCGGAAGTCTGGGGCGGTTCCGGCACAAAACTCCCTGTCTGAAAACATGTTTTCAGACTTTCGCCTTCTTTTTCCGGTTCCGGTGTCCTGCCGCTCCGCAAGACCTCATCGTTTTGCCCGCCACCGGATATACAGCGTCAGCAACACACCCGCCGGCACGGAAAACCACGTCAGAACCGGCTTCGGAGACTTTCGCACGAAGTGTTTTTCACGCGCGATGAGGCAGCTGGACACGTAATGCACGCAGTCCCTTGCGTTCCGGCGGAAAGACTTGTTGAACTTCATGTTCTGCATCCGGATAAACGCAAACCCGCGCGGGTTCTGGAGATACTGCCGGAACATGGAATGGGATGAACCGTCCGGCTGATACTCGACGTCACACAGCACGCGGTTGATTGTCAGCAGACGGTACAGCTGGTCGCAAAGCTGGTACTTGTAGCCCAGCGAGATGTACTTCTCCCCCGGGAACACCGGGTAGGGCGGCATCTGCCGCATCACATCGGTACGGTAAACCAGCTTTTTATCCCCCCGTCCGCCAGAGGCATAAAAACCCTCCAGCGTTGTGGTTGTCATGTCCGCCGGAAACGCTGTCCCGATTACCTTTCCCGTATTCATATCCGCATCCAGCCCGATAATTCCCGCAATCTCCGGGTGCGTGGATCCGCCCGCGCGCTCCCACAGCGAGAGAATCACCTCCACAGCGCCCTCCGCCAGTGCATCATCGGAATCAATACAGGTATTCAACTCGGTGGTGATATTGTCATACGCCACGTTGTGTGCCGTGTGCATCCCGCCGTTTTCCTTGTAGATATAGCGGATGGGAAAACCGTTATCCCGCGTCTGCCACTCCTCGACCAGTGCACGCGTCCCGTCACTGCTCCCATCGTCCACAATAAGCCAAACGAAATCCTTGCAGCTCTGGCGGCAGAGGGATTCGTAGGTGCGCGGCAGCGTATGTGCCCTGTTATAGGCAGGGGTGAAAACCGTCAGCTTCTGCGTGTCCATATCAGCTCCTCCCGACGGCTCCCAGATAGAAATCCCGCAGCCACCTTGCGTTTTCGGTTATATCAAATCCCGCCGCCCGGATTTCCTCCGACGTGTCGCGGCGCGCGTCTCTGCCGGCTCGTGCCAGCCGGAGCAGTTCCGCCCCCCATGCATCGGTTCCCGCCGACAACGGCAGAGCATGGACAAGGTCTGTTTTCTTGCACTCAATCGGCACACCGTCGGAAATGAGACACGGCAGTCCTGCCGCCTGTGCCTCAACGCTGGCGACCGACAATCCCTCAAAATGCGACGGGAATGCGAACACATCCATCGCCTGCAAGAGGTCGGAAATGTCCGTTCGGACACCCAAAAAGCGCACGGAATCCGAGATATGCAGCTCCCGCGCCAGCGTCTCAGCGGCAGGGCGGTCGCTCCCGTCTCCGACCAGCAGAAGCACGGCACCCGACTCCTGCCGCCGCACGGCAGCGAAAGCCCGGAGCAGGAACGGGTGGTTCTTCTGGTAATTGAACCGCCCGACGTGCCCGACCGTCAGACTCCCCTCCGGGAGCTCCAGCATCCGGCGAACCTCTGCCCGGCGTGCGGCGTCATAGCGAAACGCGGCTGCGTCTACCGCATTGTTCATCTGAATGAAGCTGTCCCGGTACCTGCTTCCGAACAGCCACAGCCCGGATTCATAGCCGCACATGAAGCGGTGCGTGATATAAGGTCTCATCCGGGTTTTCATGTACCAGCGCACCGGCGATTTGAGATCAATACCGTGCGGTGCATTGTGTGCGTGGCAGATACGCACGGGTATCCCCATCCGCTTTGCCTCCTGAAAGGCGTACAGCCCCAGCTCGGACATATGCGCGTGCAGGATGCGGTACTCCGGATGCTCGGAAAAGAACACACGGATCGCCCGACGATACGCACCCGCCGTCCAGGGACGAACCGGCATCATGCGGAAGATGCGCCCGCCCAGCGATTCGATCTCGTCCTCATAGGCGCCACGTTCCTCCCGGTGTACCAGAAAGTCAAACTGCACGCGCGTGCGGTCGATATGGCGGTAATAGTTCATGACCATGGTCTCGGCGCCGCCACGATTCAGAATGGTGAAAAGATTGAGAACGCGTACCGGGTTCTGCCCGTCCATATCCGACATCCTGCCTTTCGATCAATCTGATGATTCTACTTGCTCCGCACCGACTTGAGCCGTTGGACAAGCCATGTCATCATCAACACGGTACCCGCTCGCCCACGGCGGCACAATCCATAGAACAGCCTCCACTTGCGTGGCAGGTAAGCATATTCCAAGGTGTCGAGAGCACGACGGCGACGCTCCTGCCGGAGCAACGCCGCCAGTGAACGCCTCCGCTCCCGTGCAGGGCGTTTGCCTGCGAGTTCATTGAAGCTCAGTCCCAAGCATCCCAACGCCATCCGATTATTCAAAGCTATGCGACAATCGTCACCTGTGCCTGTTTCCTGCATGAACTCCTCCATGTAGGCATATACACGTTCCCACTGCTCCGCCAACTGCGGGCGATACCGCAATGTCGTGGCGTTGCGGTTATCCTTACGGTAATCGTACAGACAATCCGGAATCAGCACACACATGCGGCACGCACGAAAAGCATACAAATTGAAAATTGCATCCTCCAGCGACCCTGTTTCCCTCTCGCTAACCCACTTGCCTGCCGCGATTACGCGTGCGCTGTACAGCTTCGCCCACATCGGTGTCAGCCGATCCACTGCCTCCACAAAACGCAACTCATCCGCAACAGGACCGATAAGTCGCCGCTGAATCGTGCGTACCGCTTCACCCGCATACACCGTTTCCTCCGTGCAAAGAACCGTATCAAATGTCCGGTTCGGATACACGCGCCGATAGCCTGAGCAAACAACATCTGCCTCGTTTACTTCCGCTGTCCGGACAAAGCGCTCAATCGCGTCCGGCTCCAGCCAATCGTCCGAATCAGCAAAAAGAAAGTAGTCACCCGTCGCAACTGCGACACCGTCACGCCGGGCAAAGGCTTGTCCCCCGTTCTGCTTATGAATGCATCGGACGCGCGCATCCGCAGCGGCGTAGGCATCACACATGGCAGGGCAACCATCGTCGCTGCCGTCATCCACAAGGATCAGCTCAATATTGCGGTAAGTCTGCCCCAGAATACTGTCCACGCAGGTCGGCAGGTACGCCTCGACACGAAAAACCGGGACGATAACGGATACTTTACTCTCCATTTCATACCCTGCTGCAAAGCAGGCTCCTCTCGTAATAGTGCCTCTGCGGAACACAGCCGCCTACCTCTGTCAGGGGAGCAACGTCTTGATGTAGTCGATCAGATCCACACGGTCGAAAAAGTAATCGAACGGCAATACGATGGCACTCTGGTAGTAGAAATACAGGACATAGCACACAACTATACAGACCGTCAGCATACGACGTGCGGACGGACGGAAGAAACGAAGCAACCACGGCAGGGTCAGCGTCTGAAAGATCAGGAAATAGTTGGCAAGACGTGCAAAATAGTTTGCAGTGCCGAACAGGGCAACGAACATGATCTCGGCATTGAGCATGGACAGGTTGAAAATGAGCATATCATTCCGCGTACTCTGCTTCTCGATCTCGTCCCGCACCAAAAAGGACAACGCAATCGGCGCCGACACAACAAGAAACCGGAAAAGATTCACGCCGGCACCCGCGAAGGACTCCATGGAGTACGACTCCCCCATAGCGGAAGTCAGTGCGACCACCAACCCCAACAGACGGGGCAGCAGCAGTCCGATCAGCATAAATCCGACCAGCATGAAATAGGTTTTTCTCTTCCACGGCGTAAAGAACAGGAACTGTGCCAGAATAAACATGATTGCGTAGGTGTGAAACAGCGCAGCCAGTATAACATACAGTACGAACCGCCGTTTTTTACCCTCCATCAATCTGTCCATAGCGATCAGGATCAGCGAGGTCGCGGTACACTGCATGATGGCAGCCATATTGAACACATAGCACCCCATGGCAATATACAGAAAGAAGGATAGCCACAGAGAATCAGAATACTTCCGGATAAACCAGACATTGACTCCCACATCAAAGAGAGCAAACAACATCAGAAACGTCTGAGCCGATCCGCCCAGGTACTTGATAAGTCTTTGCGTCAGCTCGAACCCGACGCTGGAGCTGAGTGACCACTTCATCCCGTTGAAGAGGGAATCCTTCACCCGCAGAAGCTCATAGGAATGCGTATAAGTCGTGGTGTCATTGTAGCGCGTGCGCAAGCCGACGAATACCGCCAACACCAGCATCATACACACACAGAAAAAAGCATCCTTGCGACGGTAGCCGTTCCCCGAAAGATTCTTCTGGGAACGCATTTCCGACAGCATCGCAAAGCACATGGCTATCAGTATGATCGGCAACAGTTTTGTCATGAGTTATGCTATAACCATGCGTTTGCAAACGCTTCCTTCCTGTAGATTCCGGTTCCGACCGGTGCGACTTGCTTACCTGGACGCGCTCACGCACGCCTGCAGGCACGCCGCCGTCTCGGCGACCACCTGCCGCTTGTCAAATTCCGCCTCCATATGTGCCCGCCCCGCACGCCCCATCGCCTCGCGTTCCGCGGGCGACAGGCGCAGGAAACGCTGCATGGCGTCCAGCAGACTGTCGGTATCCTGCGGTGCACACAGATAGCCGGTCTCGCCTTCCCGCACAGCCTCCATGCATCCGGGGATTCGGGAGGTGATGAGCGGTCTTCCCATAGAGGCGCTTTCCAGATTGACGTTTGCCATCCCTTCATGGTAGGACGGCAGAACCAGGCAGTGCGCCTCTGCGATAAAGGGATGCACGTCGGTCTGATAGCCGTGGTACACCAGCCAGCCGGCTTCCTCCCCTTCATGCAGACGCGCGCGGTAATCCTCCTCGGTATCCCCGACAACGTGGAGCACGCAGGACTGCCCCGCCGCCCGCAGACTGCGCATGGCGGCGAACAGCTCATCCACGCCCTTTTCCCGCATGACGCGCCCGATGAAAAGAAACCTTGTGACAGTTCCGTCCGTCGGATACGGCGTCAGGGGAAACTGCTCCAGATTCACGCCCGCCCCGTGCAGAACATGGCACACATCCTGCCGGACAATGCCCAGCCGGCAGTACACATCGCGGTTGTCGCTGTTCTCAAAGAATACAACCCCGGCACGCTTCAGCCCGATCCGGCAAAGGCAGGTCGCCACCCGGCGCAACAGTCCCGGATGCTGAAAAGCGCTCCCCAGACCGGTCACGTTGACCGCATACGGAACACCCGCCCGCCGCGCCGCATACCCGCCGTAAACGTTGCACTTAATGGTATACGTGATGACCAAATCGGGACGTATCTCCCGGATCAGCCTCCGATAGGTGCGCAACAGCCGCAGATCCCGGATGGGATTCAGCCCACGCCTGTCGATCCCGGTCTCGATCACATGACAGCCTATTGATGCCAGATCGTCGAAGTGGTCATTGCGGGGCGTGGAAGCATAGACTGTATACGTCTGCCCCAGCGTCCGGATAAGGTCGGCACGGAACCGATACAGTCCGAGGCTGTTATTTGCCAGAATCAGTAGCTTTCCGCCCATACGTTTCCCTTCCCGTTTCAGTCCGTGTCCTGCCCGCCGCCTGAAGCGGCAGTGTTCTCTTTGCGCAAATTGCCGCCGCGCCGGCGGCAATTATCCCTGAAGGGAACCTCTGCATACTCCGCGAGCGGCAAGAGGTTCCCCCAATCTTTATCGAAGCTCAGTTCGCCCCATCCGGATACAGTCGCCGTGCCGGCACACCGACATACACGCCCGGTTCCGTCAGCGGGCTGACCACAGCCGCTCCCGCACCGACCATGCAGTCCGCGCAGATATCGGTATTGTTCCGCACGACGGCACCCACGCCCAACGTGCTCCGGTCGCCCACACGAACCGTTCCGGCAAGACGCGCGCCGACGCTCACATGGCAGAAATCCCCGATCCGACAGTCATGATCCACCGATGCGCAGGTGTTGACAATGACGCCGCGCCCGATGACCGCGTCAACATTGATTACCGCGCCTGCCATCACCACACTGCCCGCCCCCAGCGTCACGCGGCTCGCCACGAACGCGCGGGGATGGATCAGCGTCGCCAGCGATGCACCGGCGGCAGTCAGCCGATCCTGCAACGCCTCACGGACAGCGTTGTTCCCGATCGCAACCGCAAAATCCGCCTCGCCAAGCCATTTGCCGTACTCGGAAAAACTGCCCAGCAACGGAAACGGCAATCCGGTATCCGCCACCCCTTGGTCATCGTCCAGAAATCCGATTTCTCTGTAGAGACCCGTATGCAGGGCGATATCCGCGACTACACGTCCCTGTCCGCCCGCACCGAGAAGAATCAGTCTTTGCCTTGTGCCCACTGTGCGGACTCCTCCTTTTCAGCTCCCACTTCAACTGCCGCCGTCCGGTTTCCGGTGAACGGCTCCATGGTTTCCGATGTGCCGCTTCCGATCCCGTCATGTCGGAAAACCACCCGCACCGTATCCAGCAAAATCCGGCAGTCCAGCCGGAAAGTTATGTTCTGCGTGTACCAGACATCCATCCGGAACCGCTCCTCCCACGGGACAGCGTTGCGCCCGTGAACCTGCGCGTAGCCGGTCAGACCGGGGCGCACATCGTGGCGATGGTGCTGCTCCTCGCTGTACAGCGGCAGGTAAGCCGTCAACAGCGGGCGAGGTCCCACCAGCGCCATCTGTCCGACAAGAATATTGAACAGCTCCGGCAGTTCATCAAGGGAGGTTTTCCGCAGGAATCTGCCATACCCGTTCAGTCGCTCCCCGTCCGGGAGAAGTGCCCCCGATGCGTCGCGCCGATCGGACATGGTGCGGAATTTTATCAGGCGAAAAATGCGCTCCCCCCGTCCGGGACGCGGCTGGGCAAAGAACGGATTTCCCCGCATCGCCACAGCGCCCGCCACCGTCAGCAGCAGAAGAAGCGGCGACAGAACCAGCAACGCCGTCAGCGCCAGGAGAAAATCCAGCAGCCTTTTCCAGAACCGTGCGTACATATGCATCGGATCAGAAGCAGCTCCGCACGATCCCGATCACCCGATCCTGCACGTCGGGGGTCATCTTGTTGTCGCTCGGCAGGCACAGCCCGCGACGGAAGAGGTCGGAGCCGACATCGGCAACACCGCCGGATCTGTATGCGTTGGTTGTCGCGCGGGCATTGCCCTCGCGCGTGACGAAGGGATTGGCGGAAAAGAACGGCTGCATGTGCATCGGCTTCCAGATAGGACGCCCCTCGGCGTTGCACGCCGCCAGCGTCTCCAGAATCTCGGTCGGGCAGGTCTTACCCGGCTCCCGGATGTACAGCGCCTCCCGGTCGCTCCGTACCTGCCGGCACATGGCTTCCTCGTTCACCAGCAGGCAGGACAGCCAGCAGTTCGGCTCACTGTCCGGCAACCGGGGATTCATGGTCACGGGCAGGTCACGGAAACCCTCCCGGTAGCGCTCCCATATCGCGCGCTTCTGCGCGATATGCTCCTCCAGGTGCTTCTCCTGCCCCCGGATGATACCGGCGACCACGTTACTCATGCGGTAATTGTAGCCCAACTCCTCGTGCTGATACCACGGTGCCGCCTCGCGGGACTGCGTGGACCATTTGCGCACCTTCTCGGCGGCAAGCCTGTCATCTGTCAGGAGCATACCGCCGCAGGAGCCGGTGATGATCTTGTTCCCGTTGAAGCTGATTACATTGTAGTGCCCGAAACTGCCCGCCATCCGGCCGCCGAGGGACGCCCCCAGCGATTCGGCGGCATCCTCGATCAGGATGGCTCCGTGCCTGTCACAGATAGCGCGAATCTCGTCCAGATGCCCGGGGGTTCCGTACAGGTTCGCCACCATCACGACACGAACACCGGGATACAGCTCAAACGCCTTTTCCAGTGCCGCCGGATCCATGTTCCAGCTCTCCCGTTCGGAATCAATGAAAACGGGGACGCCTCCCTCATACACAATGGGATTCGCAGTCGCCGAAAACGTCACGTCCGAGCAGAATACCCGCTCGCCCGGACGCACACCCGCCAGTTTGACCGCCAGATGCAGCGCCGCCGTTCCGGAGGAAAGCGCCACCCCGTAGCCGACTCCGATGCGTGCGGCGAATTTCTCCTCAATTGCGTCGATGTTTGCGCCCACCGTAGACATCCAGTTGGCATCATACGCCTCCCGGACATAGTCCATTTCCTCCCCGTGCATAGTCGGGGAGGAAAGCCAGACTTTCTTCTCAAACGGCTCCGGCTTCTGCGACTTCCTCGCTTCGCTCATAATACAGGTACCCGATCCGGATCGCCATCCGGGCATCCTTTCCGATTCGTACTATATCTTCTGATCTTCTGTCGCCGCACTCAGCAGCAGGGCGCGGCGGCACGTGTGATATCCGCCGCCCGCCGCAGTACCGTGCGGAGTTTTTCCGTGTCAATGACCTCGCTCAGCGTGCGCAGGGCAACGCCGATGTTCGGCTTTCGCGTCCGCATATTGTGGCAGTCACTGCCGATAAGGTCCATCCGGTCATTCCGGAACAACGTCTTTATCTGCCGCTTGCAGGTCTCATAGCTGGCAAGAAACGCCGCGTTACACTGGAACAGCACCCCTTCGTCCGCCAACCGCTTGACCGTGCGGCGGTTCTGCATGGGGAGACAGCGCTCCACGTGCACAATAATCGGACGCAGTCCCTGGAAAAAGCGCAGGAGGAGAAGATCCTCCACCGTATCAGGCGACCACTCGTCCTCCGGCATCTCCACCAGTATGTACGGTGTCCCCTCCAGGCACAGGTAACCCGCGTGGGGGGAACGCCCCAAACCGTAGAAGTACGCGACCTCCGCCGCGGCGTACACGCGCGGCATACAGTCCCGCTCCCAACTGTCCTGCAGGCGGCGGATCGCCCGCTCACGACGGCGCAGGAAATCATTCGGGTTTTCCTTCTGCGGGTAAAAATGCGGCGTCGCCCACATATGCCGCACATCCTGCCGATACGACAGCCTCAGCAGATCGACCGACTCCGCAACATCGCGCGCACCGTCATCCATCCCCGGCAGAATGTGGCTGTGAACGTCTACCAGCCCGAAGGCAGGCAGGATACTGCGCCCGCCGTTCATGGCGTGCCTTCCTTTCGTGTCACCGGATCCGGCAATTCGGTCAGAAACAGTCGGATGGCAAGACGGGTCGCGTCCTCCGCCGTGGAAGAAGCTTCCAGCTCGTAGCTTCCGGCGGACGTATACGTGAGCACCTGATTCAGAATGCGCTCAAAGGAGCCTTTGTCGCGGAAGTCCGTATACACGCACGACTCGCTCATGGCAACGGCAAAGCTCTTCTGAATATTGGCATCCATCAGTTCCTGAACACTGCGGTTGATTTCCTGCAGCTGTCCCCGCGGATCCGTCAGGAACAGCGGCTTCTCCGTCGTGTCCGACAGCCGTATGCACACCTGATTGGTGATGATGACATTCAGCAGCTTCTCCACCGTCCGCGTCGTGTTCATACAACTGCGGCGCCCGCCGTCGCCGAACGCCTGGGCAAGACCGAGGTTGGCGTCCGCAATCGGTGTCTGGGCATTCTCCTCCACCTCGCCGAACTCATTGACCGGTTCCACGACAGTGTGCAGGCGGGTGTCCAGTGTCGTGAGGAAGTATGTGCCCCTCGCCTCGTCTATGGACAGAATGGCAAGATACGCCGCCTGGGGATGCACGGCAAGCGAGTGGATTCCCCGCGAGTCACCGTCATTCTCCACGGCAATAAAGAGGATATTTTTCAGGTCGCGGCGCTTCTCGTAGCAGGCATCGCCGATCCAGACGTCGCCGATCCTGCCCCCACTTCCGGTATGGACACTGTCAGACGGCTTGCGCGTTCCCCGAATCAGCAGGGCAAGCAGGATGACCGCCGTCACCCCGACGACAGCATACCCGACGCCCTTCAGAATCTTCCGTCTCTGTCTGTTGCTTCTGTTACCCATCCTGCAAGTCCCCTTTCTGTGGCATTCCGTTGCGGCTTTCCGTCCGGTGCTGTTTTACTCCGCCTTGCCGGCTCTGTCCCCCCGGTTCTTCGGATCGTAGCTGCCGGTATCGTAACTCTTGTAGTCATACCCCTTGTAGCTGTAGCTCTTACGTTTTCCGCTGCCGTGCCGGCTGTAGCCGTTGTACACAAAGCCCAGAATCCGGACGCCGCTGAACCGCAGTTGCTTGAGCGCCTGAATCAGCGTCTGGCGCCGCGTGTACGCATGGTTGACCACGACCAGCATTCCGTCCAGATTGGGCGAAACCGCCACGGGATCCACCACCGTCGTGACAGGAGGCAGGTCCACGATGATGAAGTCAAACAAGGTCGCCAGCTTCCGCAGCAGATCCCCCATATTCTGCGAGCCGAGCAGCTCGGACGGGTTGGGGGGAATGTCCCCGGCAGGCAGGAGAAACAGGTTCTCACTGTATTCCGGCAGGGGGCGGATCACTTCCATCAGGCTGTCCTGCGGGACGCTTCCGACCAGCAGATTGGACAGTCCCGGCGACAGGGGAACCTCATAGTACCCCTCCACCGTGGGCTTACGCATATCGGCGGACACCAGCAGGGTGCGGGAGCCGTTCTTTGCCAACGCATAGCTCAGGTTGACCGATGTATAGGATTTTCCCTCGTGGGGAGCGGAGGAAGTAGTTCCCACGATATTGCTCCGCCGCTTATGGGGCAAGGACAGGATGATGTTGGTACGGAGGACGTTGTATGCCTCGCTCGTCTCGAAGTCCATGCCGCTGGCGAAGGGGGATCTCCGCTCTCCCACCGCTTTCCTCGCCTGCTTCTTCTCATCAGTCTGTTTGCTACGGCTCATGCTCATTCTCCTTTCCGTCCGGAGGCATCTGCGCCGTCCGTCCCGGTGGTATCCTTCGTGACGGCATCCATATTGCCGGTCGTATCGGCTTTGCCGGTCGTATCGGCTTCATCCTCTTTGTGGCTCTTGGATTTTGCGTGATGGACGGGGCGCGGTGCCTGCTCGTATCCGTACCCATACCCATAGCCATACCCATAGTCATACCCGTAGCCGTCGTAGTCGTTCCGACTGCTTCCGCGCTGCGTGTCCGGAATCTGCGCCAGCACCGGCACAGACGGGAACGCGCTGGACAGCCATGCGGCACTCTCCAGCTTATCATTCAGTACACAGCCGACCAAGATTGCATATCCGGCAGACAGGACAAGACCCAGCAACGCACCGATCAGAACCTTGCTTCCGAAATTGGGCGTCACAAGCACAGCCGAGGCAGCCTTATCGATCTGCTCGACAGAGGAACCCTGCACCTTTTCCTGCAGCTTGCGGGGCAGTTCGTCGTATATTATATTCGCCAGCTTCATCGCCTGATCCGGGTCGCCGCTCGTGACAGTCACGTAGTAAATCTGCGTGTCCGGCACAGCGCCGCTGACCAGCATATCCGACAGCTGGGCGAAGGTGATATCCTTGCCGGTAGCCGCCTTGTACTTCTCAATGACGCCGCCGTTGCTCTTGTCGAGAAAATCGCGCGTCAGAAGTATCTCGTTGTAGGTCGGAATAAGTGTTTGCGCCGCCACGATATCCGACGTGGAAATGACCGTCACGTTGCCGGCGGTCGTGTTGTTGGTGACATACAGCTTTATGGTAGCACGGTACTGCGGCGAATAGTTATAGCGGGCATAGCCAAGCATGACCAGACCGCCGATCAGTGTAGCCAGCAGAATGATCCACCACCGTTTGGCAAGCGCCGTCATAGCCATTTTCAGGTCAATGACATACTCCCCCTCCCCGGTGAAGCCGGACTGCCAGCGCGACTGCGTGCCTGCCGTCCCGTTCCGATCAGCGCGATCGTCCGCGCCGAACCGGTCGCCGTTTTCGGTGCGGTCACGCCGCCCGGCGCGATCCCCGCCCTCATCAAGCGCCCGCCGAATGATCCCCTGCAGTTCATCCGCCGAGAGAACATACCGGACGGTTTCGTCCTTGCCCGACGACGTCTCGTGGTTTCTGTTGTTTTCCATTCGTCTCTCTCCTGTGTTTTTCTGTTTTCCGATTCAACGTCCGCCGCATTTCCGCGGCAGGACAGGACATCGACATTTTACTCCGATATATTCTACCACGAAATCATACTTTTGTCAATCCGTATTCAGCGTATTCAGCGAAAAAATGATTTGAGAACCGCACCAATCGCCCGAACAGCAGTCAATCTTGGCAATTATGAAAAAGCCGGCAACCGCCCTATGCCCGTCAGTTGCCCAAGGAGCGCCGCCCCGGCGGGCGGCATTCAACGGCGCTCAACGACATGAACAACGGATTATGGAGTACCCAAAACAGGGAGCGGCAAATGCCGCTCCTTGTGGTTATTGCGTACTTCGATTGTCCGATAATCCGCTGCTATATCATTGGTTCAACCGCTATTATGCTGCACGACCGGCTTCTCTGCCTGTTCGTGCGGCTTCTGAAATAGCGCATAAAAGCTCCCGCTTTCCGTTTTTATCTGATTATAGCATTTCCCTTCCCGACCGCCTCGGCGATCAGTTCGTCCACGCGGGCACGGACAGCCAGCAGCTCGGCAGCGGAAGCGGCGCAGGTGGAGAAGGTGATGGGTCTGCCGAAGACCTGCTCCATCTCGGAAACCACGCGCTCTTTTCCATAGAAGGACTCGCACAGTTTCATGGCACGCACGTCCTCCAGTGCCTCGTGGAATACGACAAGCCGCAGGGACTCATACGCTGTGCCGTCCTGCGCCGGATAGACCGAGAAGGTGTCGCCCGCCGGCACCCAATACTCACCGCTGGCATCGCTGTACGGGTCAACCGTGTTCACAGACTGCATATTATTGTAGAAATTATATCCCCACTGCAGGAAACCTGCGATGTCGTACTTGTAGAACTGCATCCCGATGGAACGGTTCCGCCAGGACGGCATGGCAAGGAGACGGTTGCTGACATCCACGCACTGTCCGCAGCAGTAGTACGTCCACAGCCCCGGCACGCCGCCCCTGATGAACGGCTCTATATGGTCATTGGAAGGGATCGGCGTCGCAACAACGCCCTGCTCGTAGAAATCGTAATTGGACAGCGCGTCCATGATGGTGTACCCTTCCAGCAGGTCGGCGACCACAGCCTTGGAGCGGCTGTACTGCTCCAGCTGTCCCCCGGAGGGCTCGTCCGAAATATGGAACAGGCAGCGGGTGTCGTCTCCCCGTGCTTTCATATGCGTGAGGAACGCAGGAAGCATCGTGCGCAGGAAGCGGGTATACTCCTCTCCGGTCGCATCGGTCTCCCAGCCGAAGATACGGCGGTATTCGCCGTCAACGGTTGCCATAACCTTGGGTGCGCGCCCGGCGCCCCACTGCGTGAACAGATGGGAGATTTCAAAGAACCGCACCCCCACGCGGTCGCACATATCAATCCAACGATCCAGCTTATCAAAGCAGAAGCTGTACGCCCCGTTCGTGACCGTCACGTCCAGCAGCTGCACCGTGGTGCGTTCGCCGCCGACCGCCGTATCCAGCGGAGGCGTGAAGAGCGGCGTCAGCAGCAGGTTGATGCCGTTCTCCACCGCCGTGCGGGCAAAATTCTCCACGATGCGCCAATGCCGTTCCGACCACGGCTCACAGTCGTAGTAATTGGCAAGGCAGTCGCAGTGGAACCACTGCGTGACTTTCATCGTCTGCTCGGGCAGGTCGGCGTCCAGCACCTCAACGGTCAGCGTTGCCGATGCCAGCACCTCGTCCCCGCCCTTAAGACTCACCGTCACGGGGTACACCCCGGCGGCTACCGTGTCGCGCGGATCAAGGCAAATCCAGACTGCGTGCAGCTGTCCGCGCAGAACCGATACGGCACCGCCGTAATGCATCGGGCGCAGCCAGTCCGGGTACAGCCCCGGTTCGCCGCGCAGGTAGTTCGCATCCACCGCCAGCACCTCGGCGGGCGCGGGATAAACGACCGGCTCCAATTCCACCGTCCGCACAGTCGTGCAGGCGGAGAACGCGCCCTCGACCGTCAACGCCGGCATGGTACGGTACGGATCGTCCTTCGCGTCCAGTGTGAAGAACAGCTGAAAGGACAGGCGCTGGTTTTTCATCATCCGGATAGAGGTCAGCGGCTCAAAAGTGCGGATGTCACTGTCAAGGAAGGCTTTTTCGAGGGAAGATACAATCTTTACCTGGTACATGATGGGTTATCCTTTCTGTATGTTTCTGTTTGTTGGTACGGCAATCAAAGCCCCATATCGTTCAGCAACCGTTCCAGTTCCGCCGGTGTCCGGGCGATCGGCTGGTCACCGAGACTCCGGAGGAATTCATACGGGCGGTACCCCCACGAGACGCTGAGCGGGCGCATTCCGGCGCGGCACGCTGTCATGTAATCAATGTCGCTGTCGCCGACGTACACGCACGCATCGGGGGCAACAGCGCATCCGAGCAACACCGACGCCCGGTGCAGGATGTCCAGTGCAGCGGCAGGATCGGGCTTGCCGGGACGGTCTGTGCGGAACCCTTCCGCCGCCATGAATGTGCCGGGTGCATACAGCTGTTCCGCCAGTCGCCCGACAAATTCGTCCTGCTTATTGGAATTCATGGCAAGCAGTGTGCGCTGTCCCAACCGGTCAAGCACCGCCGGCAGACTGGGATAGACTTCCGTCATGGTATAGGTATCACGGTACGCGTCCAGATACAGCGCCGTGACGCGTGCCAGTAACGCGTCGTCGTGACGGAGCTTCTCCGACACTGCCTCGGCGACAAACCGGCTCGTGCCATAATTGACGAACCGGCGCACGCCCTCCTCGGTATGCCCGGGCAAGCCGCAGGCGGTCAGTGCGCGGTTGATGGCTGCGGTAATGCCGCCAAGGGTATCCGCCGTGGTTCCGTCCAGGTCAAAAATAATCAGTTTTATGGAGGATTGTTTCATTTCTTATATATCCCGCTTTTCCGGTTCCGCCTCTCGGACGTCCTTGTGCATGAACCGTGTTTCAGTATACCATAAATCAGACAAGCCGTCAAGAGTTTTGCGGTGCTTTTACGGGGTAACAGCATTTGCGGTTACAAAAAAGGCGTAGTAGATTCCCTTTCAGAATATCCACTACGCCCCTATGCCATGTTCTAATCAGTCGTTCTCAAACACATCGTCGTCGCCGACAAAGACATCTCCGTGATCCGGTATATCCGGAGGAACCGGTACGCCGCTGGCGGCAATGTTTTCCTTCATCGGCAAGGCAACGATCCGAGCTTCCAATTTGATGTACTCCTTCTTGTTCATAGATACCCTCATGCAGAGGAGCGCCGCCTGTTCTACGTTGCCTTGACCAGAGCAAAGAAAAAAGCATTTATAGTTACTGTTGTTGAAATATTGCAAAACGCACGAGTGGGTACCGCCGTGCATTTTTTGCCAAGTATGAATCTATTGAGAGTATCTTTAATCAAAAATATCTTATAAATGAAAACGTGAAAGCGATTGACAAAGAATCCCCGGTATGGTATAATAAAACCCGGTTTTCCCATTTCTGACAAGGAGATGCACCGTTTCTTCGAGCGGTCGCCGGTTTTCGTTCATGAACAGCTTTCAGAAAGGCATCCTGACGCTTGTCCGGTATGCGCTGTCCCCCGAGGAGTCCTTCCCCTCCCTGCCCGATGATTTCTCCTATGCGAACGCACTGATGTTCGCCGGCTCTCAGCAGATCATCCCCCTGCTCTATTACGGTGCCTGCAAGACGGAGAACTTCCCTGCTTCCCCTATCTTTTCCGCATTCACTGCCCGTGCGGGCGGCGTCATCGCCCACAGCACGCGCCAAATCGAGAATTTTGACAGTCTGACCGCCAGTCTTGAGGCGGCTGGCATTGACTATATGCCGGTCAAGGGCGCTATTCTCAAACGCCTGTACCCTCAGCCGGAAATGCGCGTGATGGGCGACTGCGACATTCTGATCCGGCAAAAGCAGGCAAAGGCGGCGCGCGCGCTCATGAAGCGTCTCGACTACCATCTGGAGGAAACGACCAATCACGTTTTTGAGTACAAAAGCGCCGAGGGCATGGTTGTGGAGCTGCACGTCAAGCTGTTGCCGGACGGCGAGATCGATCTGGAGCCGTATTACGGTGACGGTTGGTGGACGGCGCGTCCCAGCGGCGTACACCCCTGCCGGTACGAGATGCGCCCGGAGGATCACTATGTATTCCTGTTCGCCCACTTTGTCAAGCATTTCCGGGGCGTGGGCGCCGGCATCAAGTTCGTCATTGATTTTCATGTGTTCCGGCAGGCGCACCCCGACATGGACATGGACTACATCCGGGGTGAGCTGGCAAAGCTGGGACTGGATGAGTTCCATGAAAACATCCTGCGTACTGTGGCGGTATGGTTCGACGATGCGCAGCCGGACGAAATGACCGACTACCTGACCGATCGGCTGTTCAACAACACGGTATTCGGCGACCGTCAGCGGGCACTTGTCTCGGAGGCATATCGCCGCACCAAGGCGGAGGAGGCAGGGGGCAAGCGCGCCTCGGATTCTACCCGCCGCCGCAGGAAGTGGTTTGAGCTGTTTTTCCTGCCATACTCTGCCATGAAGGAAAAATACCCCGTGCTGGTTCGCTGGGCGATCCTGCTGCCGCTGTTCTGGATCGTGCGCGGCGTTGACATTCTGTTCTTCCATCGGAACCGGATCGACGATGTGAACGACAGCATGGAGCAGATAAGTCAGGAAAGCGTGGACGCCTTCCGGGAGGAAATCAACTACGTGGGACTTGACAAAAAGATGCAGCCCATCAGTCCGCAGAAGCACGAAAAATAGTGATCTTGGCAGGGGGCACCGTGCATCGGCAGTTTTGCCTGCTGCGTCATGTAGGTGATTTGAATGGTTGATTTACTTATATCCGGATCTCCGGATAATGACGCTGTTGTGTTTTCTCTGAACGGAGAATCAAAAACAATAGACCGTTTTTCTAACGAAGTTCTCTTTTCGCTTGAGGAAGGACAGCCTTATCGGCTTAAATTTGAGCAGAAGTCAGAACAGTTTATTCCCCATTATGTCGAAACTTTTCTTAGCATTTTGTTCCTGCCAATCAGAGGCACTTTGAATGTATTAACATTCAACACAGTCCAAGAATGGGAAAAAGACATATCAGCCTTTAAAATTTCCGGGTATATTGACATCAATCTAAGTGAAAACACGCAGATTTCATTTGACTTGACACGAGGGAAATTCGACAAAAATGTTAACCGGTTTTACGAGCCAACGATCTCATTTTTTCCAGACATTTCCGCCGAGCGATTGTGCACGCCGGATGTTGAGGAAATAATCAAAAAACACCATGATCATTTACTGAATATAGTTTCAACAAGTGTTATTCTATTTGCGTTAATGTTCTATTTGTTGTTCATCGGATTCAAGAACAAAATTTACACTGCATGTGTAATCGTTTCTCTGTTTATCATTGCATTCGGTACACTGTCGGTCTATTTGATATTGTTCAGTTTCAAAAAAAGGAAAGATTTGATAACAACGCTTACAAGTAAACAAAGTGCAAACAACGATTGACACACATCATCTTCTCCGCACTTTTTTGAGGTGCGGAGTTTTTATTGCCTTTTATTCCCTGAAATGATATATTGTACTTTTTGCTTTTTTGTAAAATTCAAATTGTGCGGTTTCCCCCGGGGCACAGCGCAACAACAGGCGCGCCCCTGCCAGCATGGCAGGGGCGCGCCTGTTGTGTATGGCGTCCCCCGCTTGGGGAGCGAAGGCAAAAAGAAAGGTCGGAGCCGGCATGAACCCTGCCTGACTCCAACCACAAGTAAATCGAGAAAAGTTCTGAGGAACCCGGGGAACTCCTTTCAGGAGTCCCCCGGCGTTTTTCCCCCACGGCGTTTTCCTCCCCTCCGGATGCCGCTCCGTTCAGCGCACCAGATTGATGACGACGCCTGTCGCCCACAGGACCACCGCAAGCATAGCTTCGGGGCAGAAGAAGGCACGTCCGAGGGCGGGCAGAAACTCACGGGCAGAAAGTGCGGAAAGACCGGGAGTCTGCTGGGAATCGGGCGCATCGGTCAGACGGAGGCGGGCGCGGCGCCGCAGAACACGGGCGGATTCGCCGCAGAAAACCGCGGCGGAAAGCTGGAGCAAGGCAATCAGAAGTACGACCAGAAGCCCCAGATTCCCGGTACTGCGGCAGTAGCCCGACAATCCTGCCTGCGCAAGGACGCCGAACAGGTTATAGCCGAGGTGAACAAGCATGGCGGCGACAGAGGAACGCGTCATGTACAGCACCAGCGACAGAAGCATCCCCGCAAACAGGTAAACCGGCAGAGCGGTCAGATCAAAATGCAGGAAAGCAAAGAACAGCGAGCTGACCGCCATCGCATACAGAATGCCGTTTTCCTCATACTCCGCGCACAGAATGCCCCGGAAAACAAGCTCCTCGCAGAAGGCGGGCAGAACACCATAGGTCAGAATCAGACGCACAGTCGCTCCCGCCGTGCCGTCGTTGGCGGAGGAGAAGGTGTCATACAGAGTGAAGGAGGTCTGCGCATTCAGCATCCCGCATACCATGGCAAGCAGGGTACAGCCGGCGGCAAGCAGCAGGATCGCCGACAGGATAATCAGGATATGCGACAGCGACACGCGCCGCAGACGCAGGGCAGGCACAAACTGCTTCCCGCGCAGGCGGATATACAGGTATGCCGGGATCGGGAATATCAGCAGCTGGAGAAGAACCGTACTCAGGTATTCCCCCTCCCGCGACAGGAATGCCCGGTCAATCAGGCGGGAAAGCAGAAGCAACGCATAAATCACCAGCACCAGCCGCGCGGCACGCGGCGCAACGGCATACTCGCCGCGCAGAAACGGCTTGAGCCGGAACCGCTTCTCCGGAGTTCCGGAGCCGTCAGCGGGCGAAATCGTCTCGTTTTGCATGAGCGGGCGCAAGCCTCCCTTCGGAAAGTACATATCGCACCGGAACATCGTGCGTCTGGTGCGGCAGGCAGGGCGCAAGGCAACACGCATACGTCACGCCGACTGTGATCGGTGCGATGCCGTGCGCCGCCAGCGTATACAGCAACGTGTCGTAGTATCCGCCACCGTAGCCCAAGCGGTAGCCGTCTCCGTCGAAGGACAGCCCCGGCACCAGCATCAGCGCCCCGTCCAGATCCGCAAGCGGCAGGGGCAGACAGTCCTCGGTCGGCTCCTGCGTGCCGTATGGTCCCGGACGCAGGAACATCGCGCCATAGCCCGGCATCAGCCGAAAGGACAGACTCCGTGCCGTTCCGCATACCGGCAGAGCGATCCGCTTGTCCAGCGCCTGCCCGCGCCGCCACAAAGGCAGAATGTCCGGCTCGCCCCGCATGGGAACATACAGGCAGATCAGTCGCGCTGTCTGCCAGAGCGGGGAGGACAGCAGCGCCCCGCACAGAGCATCATCGGCGGCTGCACGCTCGTCCTGCGTCAGTGACTCCCGTCGGGCAAGGCACAGCGGGCGCAGACGCTTCTTCTCCGCGACCGCCGCCGCATTGTGCGCATCGTCCGCCGGTTGCGTTACGCCCCCTCCGGGGAGATGCCCCGGCAGGGGGCTTTTCCGGATGGTTCCCACGGTCGTCAGGGTGCCTGAATCCCGGCACGGATACGCCCGGCTTGCTCAGGCGAACACAGTACGCTGACAATCTCAAGTCCGAACTCCATGGCAACGCCCGCCCCGGCGGCAGTGATGACCTTCCCGTCCCGGATGACCTTGCCGCCGATCTCCCGCGCACCGTCCAGTGCGTTCTCAAAACCGGGGAAACAGGTTACGCGCAGACCGCGCAGGTACCCCCGTCTGCCCAGCACCGACGGTGCCGCACAGATGGCGCACAACCATGCGCCGCAGGCTACGGCGTGCTTCAGTGCCTCGTCCACGACCGGCGATTCATCCAGATGCCGCGTTCCCGGCATACCGCCTGGCAGAATGACAGCCTCGGCGGGCGCGGCAGGGTCATAATCCTGCTCGGACAGGTCTGCCTCCACAACCACACCGTGTGCGCCCGGAACGCGCCGCCCGCCGATGCCGACGGTCGTAACCTCCAGTCCGGCGCGCCGCAGAATGTCCAGCGGAAACAGCGCTTCGACCTCCTCAAAGCCGGGAGCCAAAAACAGATAGATCATAACAGGTATACCTCCTTGTTTTTTTGCACAGCAGGCAGGATCAGGCGTCCGTGCCGCCGGATACATAGATGCGATCCAGCGTCTCCGGCTTCATGCGCCAGAGCGCGACCACAAAGTACACGGTAACGGCAACGGCAAGCAGAACGGTAAAGACGACGGTAGGCGTGTCCCACCATGTGCCTCCCCCCAGCGAGGGGACAAGATCGCCCGCAAAGTCATATACGGCGTGCAGCAGCACGCACAGCCACAGATTGGCTGTCCTGTACAGCACCACCGCACACATGGCGCCGATCAGGAAAGAGTATCCGATCTGCCGGATCACGGCGCCGACCCCAGCCCCAGCCAGCAGATTGGCAAGGTGCACCGCGCCAAAAACCGCCGAGGTCAGCAGGATGCACCGGAACAGATCAAAACGCGTGGCGCGGCGTGTCTCCGCCAGCGAGAGCAGGATCACGCCCCGGAAGGCAAACTCCTCAAACAGTCCGATGGCAAGGCACTCGGCACCGAACCAGAGGAAATAAGCCGGCGCGGTATGCGTCAGGACGGCATCCCCCCATGCCAGCGAAAGGATGGGGGCGTTGTTTATCACGACCAGCCACGCGGGCAGGGAGAACGCAAGGGAACGGAAAAACGGCTTGCGCAGGGGGTTGAGTACCCGGTAGCCGCGCCAGAGCAGGATACACAGGAACACCGCCGCCCCGACTGCACGCGTCAGCGTCATGGTTATGATGGGCTGGAGGACAGGATCCGCGCTCAGCGTTGGCTTTCCGATCTCAAACCACAGCAGTATTCCCATCCCGGCGGCAATCACCAGGTAGCAGATCCAAACGGGAAAGGGGTGCGCCCCCCGCTCCCGGAACGGATGCGTCATGCCTTCGGCTCCTGTCCCTGGACATGTCCGGGGACATGTCCAGGGACACGGCGGAAGGATTCGGGCTTGATGAAGTCCTTTTCCGTCCGGAAGCTGTCTGCGCGAACGAACGACTCCTCCCCGATGGGATGCGCCGGCGCAATACCCGACACGTCAATCACGCCGAACGCAGGCGGGGACGGCGGACTTTCCGGCTCGGCAGGTACAACGGGGGCTTGCCCGGTCGGTGTGGCAGGCGCCGGCTCAGCAGGCGCCGCGCTGTCCACCGGCGACTCCATAACCGGCTCCGCAGCTGTCTCCGGGACTGCTTCCGGTGTTTCCGCCTGCTCTTCCGCGCCGGCGTCCGGCATCGCCGTTGCCCGGGCGGCAAGCAGCTCCGCCCGGAAGGCTTCGTCCCGTTCCGCCCGCAGGCGCGCGGCACGCTCGGCAGTCGCCTCTACGATCAGAAGGATCAGCCCGGCGACCGCCAGTACCAGTGAAATGAGCTGAGAGGGCGTCAGGAAGGAGATCAGCGAGTTGCCCCGGTAGTCATCCCGCAGGTACTCGGCAAAGAACCGCCACGTCCCGTACAGCATCATGTACAGCGGCATGCCGCACCGCCTGCCTTCACAGTAGCGGATGACCAGCCAGCCGCAGAGCAGAAACAGAAAGATCGCCTCAAAAAGCTGAACCGGAATGCGCTTGCCGATGCCGACCATCTCAATGCCGTACCAGGCATCGGTCGCACGCCCGTAGCAACAGCCCGCCATCAGGCAGCCCAGCCGCCCGAAGCCGTGCGCAACGGTGACCCCGCAGGCGGCAATGGACATGAGATCCGGGAAATTGCGCAGATGCTCATTGTCCCGGAACAGGGGGTACCCGACGCCGAAGTAAATCAGCAGGAAGGCAGCCGCCCCCCCGATCAGCCCGCCGTAGAAGGTCTGCCCGGTGGATTTCGTGATGTGGAACCCGCCGTCCCGCTCCATATTATACAGCGCCTGAAAGACGACGGCAGAGCCGTACCCGATCACAACAGCAAAAACCATGGTGACAAGGATAAAATTCTGCCACTTGGCAGACAGCCCGCGCTTGTCGGACAGGACGCGGATCAGGATCATGCACGCGATGAGCCCTACCGTGATAAGGATGCTGTACAGATCCAGATCCCAGATAATTTTGTACGGATACATACCGGATACTCCTTACTTCCGCTTATTCATCTTGATCTCGGCAAGGTCCTGCGGTGCGAGCAGTACCTTGCGGGGCTTGTTCCCGTCGGCGGGACTGACAAAGCCCATTTCCTGCATACGGTCAATAATCTTGGCGGCACGCCCGTACCCCAGCTCCAGCCGGCGCTGAAGGAGGGAGGTGGACACCTTGTTGGCATCGACTGCCACCTCGACCGCTTCCCAGAACTTGGGGTCCTCGCCGTCTCCGGCGCCGCCGATGTCATCAAGCGACAGATCCTCTCCGCCGCGCTTCTTGCCGGAGCCGCACCGCGCCGCCTCGGCATCAATGGTCTGCATGAAGGACTCATCGTACACCGGTTTTTCGTTGTGTTCCTTGACGTATTCGATGACGCTCTCCACCTCGCCGTCACTGACGAACGCCCCCTGCACGCGGAGCGGCTTGGTCGCACCGACCGGCGCATACAGCATATCGCCGCGTCCGATCAGCTTTTCCGCGCCCGCCACATCAATGATGGTGCGCGAGTCTACCTGCGACTTAACCGTAAAGGCGATACGCGACGGGATATTCGCCTTGATAAGACCGGTGATGACGTCCACAGAGGGACGCTGGGTTCCCAGAATCAGGTGGATACCGGCGGCGCGTCCCTTCTGCGCCAACCGGCAGATGGCGGATTCCACATCGGCGGGCGCCGTCATCATCAGGTCAGCCAGCTCGTCGATGATGATAATCATCTGCGGCAGGGGGGGATGCTCATTGTCCCCCGCCGTTACCTCATTGTAACCAGCCAGGTTCCGCACGCCCACTTCCTCGATCAGCTCAAAGCGGCGCTCCATTTCCGCGACCGCCGAGTACAGCGCCCCCGCCGCCTTCTTGGGATCGGTGACAATGGGGCAGTACAGGTGCGGAATATCCCGGTACATACTGAATTCGACCTTTTTGGGATCGACCAGGATCAGCTTGACCTCCTCCGGCGTTGCCTTGTAGAGGATACTCAGAATGATGCAGTTGATGCACACCGACTTACCGGAGCCGGTGGTACCGGAGACCAGCAGGTGGGGCATCTTGTTGATATCGAATATGACGGGACGCCCGGACACCTCACAGCCGAGGCAAGCGGTGATGCGGCTCTTGGCATTCCGGAATTCCGGCGTCTCCAGCAGGTTGCGCAGGTAAACGATGGAGGGATTGTCGTTCGGCACCTCGATACCGACCGCCGATTTGCCGGGGATGGGCGCCTCGATGCGCACGCCCGCCTTGGCAAGGTTCATGGAAATGTCGTCTACCAGATTGGAAATGGAACGCACACGCACACCTGCCTCCGGTTTGACCTCATACCGCGTGACAGTAGGTCCGCAGGAGCAGGACACACTCTTGACGCGGATCTTGAAGCTCTCCAGCGTATTTTGCAGGATCTGCGTGTTTTTCTGTATCTGGCTGTCATCCGCCTCAAAGCGGGACGAGCCCTTGGTCAGGATATCAAGGGGTGGGAACACATACTCGGGCGCGTCGGGGGCTGTGTTGCCGGCGGACGTGACCTCCTCGTCCGGCAGCCCCTCCACCGGATTGTCCGGCGTACCGGTCAGCGCGGCGGATTCGGGCGGCAGCACCGTAATATGCACGGTATTCTGTCCGTCGGTCCGGATCACCCGTCCGCCTGCGGATGCCCGCTCGTCGCCCGGGATCTGGGGCAGTCCCGACAGCGGATCGTCCGGTGACGGCAGTTCGTCCGTCCGTTCCGGCTCCGGCACCCCGTCCATGTCAATCTCCATGCGATCCGCGACCGGTCGCGTCACGGCAGGCGTTTCCGCCCCGGCATCGGAATCATCCCCGGCGGGCTGTCCGCCCGGCTCAACCGTCCCGCCGTGCATTCCGCCCTCGCGGAGCACCTCTCCGGTCACGGGATCCACCCACACGGCTCGCTTTTCCGCCGCCGCGCGCGTGTCGGAATCCGATGCGGCGGGGACGATGTCTGCCTCTGAATCGGAGCCGGACGGAACCGGACGGCTCCGTCGCTACGGAATCGGCGGACTGCTCACCGTCCGCCCCCGGAGCGGCGGTATCCTCTGCCGGAACCACCGCGGGAACTGCCTCCTTCGGCTGCCGGTTCGGCTCCGGACTATGCTTCTCCGTCTCGCGCATCGTGCGGCGGCGCTCCGCCATCCGGTCCCGCTGTTCCGCGCGGAGGCGGTCAGCGTGTTCCTCCTCCTTCTGCCTGCGGCGGGCGGCGCTCCGCTCCCGGTTCGCCTGCACCGCCCGACGAATCAATCCCTTTATTCTGGAAAACGCATCCGACGGCGTAATCCCGATGAGAAACATAATCACCAACGGCATGGTGATGACCATCAGCACGATGGAACCCGGCAGGCGCAGTCCCATATACAAAAGCCAGCCCAGCCAGCCGCCGATCACGCCGCCGGACTCAAACGCGGCGCCGGTGCGGAACAGCGTTCCGGGATCGGCAGTCAGGTACGCCTCATCCGAAGTGCAGACGCAGACATGTATGAACGCCGACAGCAACAGCATGAACAGTGCGGACATGGCAATCTGGAAGGCAACCATGCGCTCGCGGCAGTAGCGCCGCCACGAGATTGCCATCATGATGTTGACGGCAGGCAACAGAAACGCCGCCCATCCGAACAGACCGAACAGCACCCGGCAGATCCAGTAGCCTACCACACCCATGAGGTGCTCCTGGGGGCTTTCGGCTCTGCCCACCACATCCAGCACAAAGCAGACAATCAGAAACAGCGCCAGCGCCGCCCAAAGATAGGGAACGTATTGCTCGGAGAACCGTCTCCGCCCGGACATGGGCATCAGCCTGTCCATGGCGATCTGTTCCGGCGGCTGTCCTTCCGGGGGGGCATCGCGGCGCGGCGCGCTGTTTCCGTCTTCCGATTCGTCGCGGTAATCACGCCCCGCGCGACGGTTGCCTCCTCGCGCGGAGGCGCGACTGTCATCGGCGTTCTGTGCGGAAGACTCACGCTTTTTCACTTGCTTTGCCACAGTCATCACTCCTTCCAATACCCGTCCCGCGTCGGATAAAAACCGCTCCGGCGGAACACACTACAACTATACAGACTGTATTATACCATAAGCGGCACGGAAAAGCAAGGGATTCCTGCAGGGAACCTCCGAAAAATCAGCCTGCGACGCTTGCCGGCAGCTGTATGCGTCATCCGTTACGGGCACCCCTTGCGCAAAACGTAGGAAAGAGGAGAGAACCGCCATGAAAAAAACAGGCAGAGGGCCGCAGGTGCCGGGACGCGCCGGCGGCGGGGGCAGAGCCGGGGTACTGCTGCTTTGGGCAGCCGTCGGATTGGGCGCAGGCTTTATCAACGGACTGCTGGGCGCGGCAGGCGGCATCCTGCTGGTGACGGCATTGCCGTACCTTCCCACCCCCTCACTGCTGTCGGTCGGCGCGAACCCCTACGGGCAGGCAGGTGCGGACAGGCGCGACCTGTTCGCGTCGGCACTGGCGGTCATGCTGCCTGTTTCGGCGGTGTCCGCCCTGCGCTATCGGCTGGCGGGCGTCGATCCGTTGCCC